>Ga0206884_1018_pt1 | contig 54196 bp, 59 predicted proteins | sample Alteio_BWOrgCont_FD_152914 | JGI IMG/M metagenome (GOLD analysis project Ga0206884, IMG submission 152914) | Enriched cells from forest soil in Barre Woods Harvard Forest LTER site, Petersham, Massachusetts, United States -... | ecosystem: Environmental > Terrestrial > Soil > Temperate forest > O...
TCGTTATTTTACTTGCTGTTATTTCGCCGGGTCCTGATTTTGCAATGGTTTCGCGTAATACATTGCGTTATTCACAAAGGGCGGGAATATTAACGTCGTTGGGTATTGCGTGTGGGACATTGTTTCATGCAACGTATTGTATTTTAGGATTTGCCCTTATCATTTCGAAATCACTCTTCTTTTTTAATGTTATTAAATATTTAGGTGCGAGTTATCTTATTTATCTTGGTATTAAAGGCTTATTAGAAAAAAGAGTTTCTGCACAATTCTCCAGTGAAAAATCGAAGCATGAGATATCTGCCTTTCACGCTTTTCGACAAGGTCTGCTTTGTAATGCACTGAATCCCAAGGCTATTTTCTTTTTCTTGGCGATATTCACCGTGATGATTAAACCTTCTTTGCCATTATTGGTTCAAGTGGGTTATGGCATTGAAATTGCGCTCATTCATTTTCTTTGGTTTGCAGCAGTGGCGATGTTTTTCTCACATAAAAAAGTAAAGCTTTTTTTGGGAGATTTTTTGCATTACATCACGAAAGCATTCGGAGGAGTTTTGATTCTTTTTGGTCTCAAAATCGCAACGTTATCTCAGCGGTAGGAATATGACCTTGGCAAGCGTAAAGTGACAAAATTCTGTGAAATTCAAAAGGAGTATTCGATGAAAATGAAAGCGTTGAGATTGCTGTTTATCATGAGCTTAACTAGTTTAATCAGCGCATGTGCGTCTGCGTCAGGCCAAGTTTTTTCTAATGGCCCGCAATTAACACACGGTCAAACAGGAATTTATGTATATCGCGGTGATAATAAATTTGAGAATCGCGGTTCAAATTTTAATATCTACGTTGATAATCAAAAAATAGGTCTGCTTAGAAATGCGGGATATTTATATGCGGCTGTTACTCCAGGAAGCCACACACTTAAAGTGGCTAGGGTACCGATCAATGATAATGGAACAACACTGTCGATGAGCATAAATCCAGGACAGGTTATTTACTATAGAGTCGAAACGAACTGGGACAGTACTCTTTGGCTAAGTGGAGCTTATATCCCATCAGGGCATGTTGTATTTAAACAGGTTTCTCCTGATATTGCGCTGGAGCAATTGCAATCGCTGCGTTATTCAAATTGATTAATTCGCATGAAGAATTCATATTTTCAAGCGGTCGACGTTATTCGAATTTTTTTAAGAAAACAGCTAAAGTAGTTATGGGGAATACAGCATGAAAAAATTAGTTTTATTTGGAATGTATATAGGATTGCTTTTGTTCAGTGTTATCAGTGTTGGTGCGACCTTGCATTCAATGAATAAAGCACAAATTGAACAGGCATTTATCAATAAAACAGTGGTATCGATCGCAACAGATAATTTGAACGGCCATACTATTAATAATACCTTTTCGATGTTTCTCGATGGAAAGGGAAATGTTTTTGGCAAAATGTCAGTCAAACCCGACAATGAGCCACAAACAGATCAGGGTATTTATTCCATAAAAAATGACGGTACTTTATATATCACGTGGCAGCATTGGGATGGCGCAAAAAAATTATGCGGTCATATGTTTAACGCGAACAATGCTTATATTGCCGTCGATTGCGCTGATGTCTTTCATACAGTATTTATGAAAGAGAATGTGCAGTCGGGAAACCAGCTCAAGTAAGGTTGCTGGCGGCATCCAGTGAAAACAGACATTAGAAAGTGCAACAAAGCAAACAACCGTGGTTTGAAAAAAGTAAGCGGGAAGTAATATCGAATTCATTTGTGGGATATTGAGTGAGTAAAGTAAATCCTGAGAGAAAACCATGCTGACTAAACATCCTTGTTTTACTGCTATTCCAGAGATAAAAAATATCAGTGATGATTACTTTGGTCGTTTAGGTTTAACCCTTCATCATTTTGGTCACTCTACTGTTTACCCGGATGGAAAATTTTATTCTTTGCAGTCAACGTATGAGTGGGCGGAGTACGCGTTCATAGAAGAAAATATGCCTGTCACTGGATACAGAAATTATGATTACATTAAAAACGAAGTTACATTGCCGTTGATGGATACGGGAGCCTATCTGGGATTGTCTGATGATGAGGTAAGAATTGTCAAAGAGCGATTCGGGGTTGAAAATCCGATGGTGATTTTTCGAAAACAGGATGATCATGTTCAAGTGTTTTCGTTTGAACTGTATGATAAAAGAGCCTATGAAATATTTATTACCCAGTTTGATATCTTCGAAAATTTTATTTTTTATTATAAAGACAAAGCACAAAATCTATTGAAAAAAGTCGCTGAAAATATATTAACCGTTCCGAAGAAATTCCGCGTTCATCATCAATCAACTGTAATGCATCAAAAAAATCTACTACGCCCTCGAAAATATTATCTACGCCATGATGGCGTTGAAGTTGCCGTTTCTATAAAAGAGTATGAGTGTTTGTCATTACTCGCGCGCGGATGGCAATTTAAAAGCATTGCGAGAAAATGTAATGTTTCTCCCCGTACCGTCGAGAAACATCTCGATCGGCTTAAGAAAAAATTCAATCTCTCTTCTCGCGAAGCATTGGCAGCGATTTATTGGAATAATCGATTCTTGTCCGTATAAATCCCCTATTCTTTTAAAAAATCAGCCTGGGTAGAATTTCCGCGTCTGTCCGTATAATTCTCACATACTTTTTTTGTAAGGCCATGCGTTATGGAAAATTCTCTGCGAGAATTTCGACTTAAATTCTTTAAACACATTTTGAAGCTTGTTCCAAAAGTTGATGCGCAGTTTGTTATACTGACCCATGTTTTACCCGATAGGCCAGAGTTGTTAGATGCGATTTCAACTATATCTCCCATTTCTCTGCTTATCGCAATTCCTTATTCTATTAATAAAGATGCTTTATTAAAGTTGAGAAAAAAACACACTATTATTACGCCGTCGTTATTAGAATTGAATGATGTAGATTACTTAGTTGAGCATACCTTGGCGTCGATTGACCCTCAAAAACCGCTTATTATCATAGAGATAGGCGGTTACTTTTCTCGAATATTGCATACCCTAAAATTAAAGCTCGGTGATAATTTAATTGGCGTCATTGAAGATACTGAAGCAGGGCATAGGCAATACAAAAACATAGAAAATCTCCCTTGCCCCGTTTTTTCTGTTGCGCGTAGCAGTTTAAAAGAAGCAGAAGATTATTTGGTGGGTAGCTCGTGTTTGTTTTCTACTGAAAGACTGTTTAGAAAATGCGGGTTATTATTGCAAGGTCGTCGTGCGTTAATTCTGGGCTTTGGAAAAATAGGCAAAGGTTTAGCGAATGTATTAAGGCGATATTGCCAGGTTTCAGTTTATGATACGAATCCGACCATGCGAATTCTTGCTCACAGTGAAGGATTTGATATCCCTGAGCGAGAACACGCACTCAAAAATTCTGATATTATTTTCGGAACAACGGGTAATGGTTCTCTAAAACAGAGCGATTTTTATAGCCTTAAAAATGGTTCTGTCTTAGTCAGTTGTAGCTCGAAAAATATTGAATTTGAAATAGAGGCTATAGAAAAGCTTTACAAAAGATTCAAAATATCTGAATACATTTGTAAGCTTCAAGCCGATCAACAACACTTTTTTTTACTGGCGAATGGCGAACCCATAAATTTTATCGATGGCGCTGTAATAGGCCCTGTATTATCGTTGGTACATGCCGAGATTATATTTTGCATTAAATTTTTATGTGAATATAAAAATAATCATGGGTTGTTTGAATTACATGAAACGAATAGGCAAATAATATCAAGCTATTGGTTAAATTGCTGCTTTGAGGATAGGTATGGAGATTATTGAAAAAGTTAAGTGTTTTGTAAAAACTCGATTAGAAGATGAAATTACAGGACATGACTGGTGGCATAGTTATAGAGTTTGGCAAATGGCATTGCATATAGCCGAAACAGAAAAAGAATCCTGCGATATTCTCGTCGTTCAGATTTCAGCTTTGCTTCACGATGTGTGGGACTGGAAATTTTTGAAGAGTTCAGAAACGCCTGGAACATTGGCCAAAATATGGCTATTAGAACAGAATGTTTCTGATTATATCGCCAATAGCGTATGTAATATCATTGATGAGATATCCTTTAAGGGAGCGGGAACACCTAATTTTCTGGGGAGTCTTGAAGGAAAAATAGTTCAAGATGCAGATAGGCTGGATGCATTAGGAGCGATTGGTATCGCAAGAACGTTTGCGTATGGCGCTTATAAAAATCGTCAAATTTATAATCCAGACATTAAGCCAATTTATCATACGTCTTTTGAAGACTATAAGAATTATCGTGGAACAACCGTCAATCATTTTTATGAGAAGCTATTATTAATCAAAGATAAGTTAAACACAGAAACAGCAAAAAAAATTGCTGCCAAAAGAGATGCTTTTATGAAGACATTCTTAGATCAATTTTTTCAAGAGTGGGAGCTGGATGTGGCTCCAGAAAAATAATGCAAAAACACGTCAATATATTTTTTATTAATAATACTTATTTTTGCTATGGTATCCTATTCATTATGGGTGTAGGGATTTATGACTATGGCGACTTTTATTCTTATACACGGTGCGTGGCACGGCAGTTGGTGTTGGGAGCGTGTGGTTCCATTGCTGGAAGCGCAGGGGCACCGTGTATTAGCACCGGATTTGCCTGGCATGGGTAATGATCCTACACCATTAAATACAGTTACACTTGATTATTGGGCTCGTTTTGTCGCAGATCTTGTTCATCAGCAAAATGAAAAAGTTATTTTAGTAGGCCATAGTCGCGGTGGTGTTGTTATCAGTCAAGCTGCAGAGTATGTTCCCAATTATATTGATGGACTTATTTATTTGGCCGCATTTCTTATTCCGAATGGAGCAACATTGTGGGGGACGTTGCAGCAGCATCCACGCGATCCCAATCGTCCTTCTGATCTTGTCGTTTCATCTGATCGCAGTACATCGACGATAACAGCAGCGGCGGTTCGCGATACTTTTTACAATACTACATCTGATATTTGGCTTAAGCGCGCAGCGTCACACGTTGGGCCAGAACCGATGGTGAGTTTTGTGACACCGCTTGTTCTCACTGCGGAAAATTTCGGGCGAGTGCCACGTGCTTACATTGAGTGTCTGCAGGATAGAGCAATACCTATTACTTTACAGCGTAGTATGGTATCTGCATTGCCGTGTCGACCGGTGGTAACGTTGGATACAGATCATTCTTCTTTCTATTCAGCACCAGAGTTGTTGGTTGCACAGCTTGTGGGGTTGGCGGCGGGATTCTGAATTTTATTTAACCAAATAACTCTCTACTATCTTTACTCTTGCTGCACGTTCGCCCACAACCTCAATAATTCTCGGGTGATTGTAACCGGGAAAAATATCGCACACTTCATCGCGATAGAGTTTTTTGAAGCATTTATCTGCTAATTTACGGTAAGCTGGATTTTCTTCAGTATAGATTATGTCGTTTTCTTTTGAAATGGGTAAAAAGACAATTAAATCTACGTTATTTAAAGCTGTTTTAATATCAGCAAATCGGTCAGCAATTTCGGTGTCGTTGATATCACTTTCTTCTTGTTCGCTTATACACATCGCATACGCCAAAAAATCTACAGGGCAACGATCAAATATAATATTTTGAGTATTTGAATGTTTATTAATTAATTCAATACTGCCGTCGAGTTGTTCACATAAGCTTTCTAAGCTGGGTTCGAGTGATAACTCAGTAGTGTGATCATGATACGGCTCAATCTCATGTTTATACTCAGGATGAATTTTAAGAAAGTCATCTATTAACGTACTTTTGCCGATGAAGTGTGTGCCAGAAACTGCGATGCGCATGATATGCTCTCAATTCATGTTTAAAATTTAATGAATTTCTCAAAAGTTTTCCCTGCCATTAATCTCGCCAATTCATCTTCGACATAAAACCGTTCGCCGATTAACAGACCGTTTTGTTCTGTAAGCGCAACCATAATTCTATAGGGGCGGTTTGGATTGTAGGGTGGCTTTAAATAGATGTCATATTCCATGCTGACACTGTGCGCATCCCAAGATTCCTGGATTAATGTATGTGATTTAATTAACGGGAAAAAATAATCAAAATGCTCTCGATAAAATTCCCGAATATTTTCTTTGCCTTCAAGCCTTAAGCGAGCAGGATGAAATTCATAGATAGGATTTTCAACCAGTGTGGCGAGTACGCCGTCTAGGTCGAGTGTGGTTTCGAAATCGATATGTTTTTGAACCAGGTTGTGCATTTTTTCAATGGCCATGTAAATTCCTTAGGATTGATTTACTTAATTACTTCCCAATAGGTTACTTCAGAAGGTTTCGCCAGCAAATCATCTCTTTTGGCTTGCCATGTTTTCATATGGGGTGTTTCACGGTGTTTAGCATGTGCAGATTTCGATACCCAGTTTTCATAAAACATAAATTTTGCTGGATTGTCGTGAGCTTGATGTAAATCATAATTAAGACAGCCTTCTTCTTGAAGGGTGGGGGTCATTAAAGACAGCAATGCTTCTTTGAGTGCATGTTCTTTGCCGGGCTTTGCCTCAAGTATGGCGAGTACGGTGTAGGGCGTGTGATTGTTCATTATCCAGGAACAACCGCTAAATGCATACCCATGGCTGATAAAATTTCGTTTGTATTCTTCAAGTAAGGATTCCCTTTTTTAGAAAGGACTTTATATAAACTTGTTCGGCTTTTGTGTGTTTTTTTAGCGAGATCAGAGACGCCGCCTTGTGCTTTCACGACGTTTTGTAACGCTAATAAAAAAGCATCGACATTTCCGCCTTCCAATGCAGCGTTTAAATAACCCGCTGCCTCTTTGGGATTTTTTAGAGATTCAATTAAATAATCTTGATAGTTCGTGCTTTTCATAATTTCCTGCCTGTATAAGACTCCCCGTATTGGAAGGCTTTTCTTATATCCTTTTTTTGCGAGCATTTATCCCCGCCACATAATAATAAAATGAAAGTATTATGATTTTGCCCAAAATAAATACGATATCCTGAACCAAATGATAATCTTAATTCAAATACACCATTTCCCACTGGTTTATAGTCGCCTAGATTTCCAAGCGCTACTCTATCAAGGCGTTCTTTAACTCGATATCGGATTTTACTATCTATGGATTCAAGCCATTCGATGAATGGCTGATCACCGTTCGGTGATGTATAAATCTCAAGATGTTTTTTTATTACGATATGCATGCCGAATTGTATCTCTTGGGATACAATAGTCAAGCGTTGTTTTTGGGATATTAGCGATAGTAAATCCCCCGATGTGAGGTTTATCCCGTATAATGCCCAGATGTAAAAATATAGGAAAAACATGATTCAGATTAACCAGCTCAACATGTCCTACGGCCAGAAATTATTGTTTTTTGATGTAAATCTCATCTTTTCTGATCAAAAACGTTACGCATTGGTAGGTGCGAATGGCGCAGGCAAAACAACTTTTCTAAAACTCCTCATGGGTGAAGAAGAACCGCTATCGGGTTCTGTTTCGATTCCCAAAGAAGCCACCGTCGGTTGGCTGAAACAAGATCAATTTCGCTACGAAGATGTGGTAATTACAGATATTGTATTACAGGGTAAGCCAAAACTTTGGCAGGCTTTACAGGAAAAAGAAAGATTATTAGACACTACTGTAGAGTGGACCGAAGAAGCGGTTCATCAACTCAGCCACTGCGAAGAAATCATTGCAGCGCAAGATGGTTACAGCGCAATGGCGCTTGCTGAAAAATTACTGACGGGTTTGGGTATTCATCCTGAATATCATGCTAAGCCACTGAGTAGTTTATCCGGCGGATTTAAATTGCGTGTATTGTTTGCTCAGGCGTTATTTCAAGAACCCGATATTTTATTGCTCGATGAGCCGACCAATCACTTGGATATTATTTCTATACACTGGCTTGAAAAATATTTAAAAAACGAAGTGCGTGGAATCATTATTTTTATCTCTCATGACGTCGAATTTATTAATCGATTAGCGGATAATATTTTTGATATTGATTATGGCGAAATTCGACAATACAGTGGAAATTACGACAAATTTTTGACGGAGAAGCACTTGGTCGAAGAACAAAAATTACAAGCCAAAAAGAGCATAGAGAAAAAAATGGATGAAATGCAGGGATTTGTTGATCGCTTTCGTGCGGGTACGCGTTCAACGCTTGCGCAATCGCGGCTTAAACAACTCGAAAAACTAGAATTGCCCGATATTAAACAATCCTCGCGTGCATCGCCGCATTTTCATTTCAAACCCAATCGTCCTTCGGGCAAATTAGCCTTGCGTGTCAAACAATTAGGCAAATCTTATGGGGACAAAAAATTATTTTCTAATTTAACGTTTGATGTATCACGTGGCGAAAAAGTGGCTATTATTGGCGAGAACGGTATTGGTAAATCGACGTTAATAAAAATTCTTATGGGTAAAATTGATCCGAGCGAGGGTGAGTATGAATGGGGCTATGAAACCCATACGAGTTATTTTTCCCAAGATCACCATGAGTTATTAAATAAACATATTAGTGTTTTAGGCTGGCTTACCGAAATGGTGACGAATACGACAGATCAAAACGCTCGAAAAACGTTAGGTCAGGTTTTATTTAAAAAAGACGATGTTCAAAAAGATATTTTAGCGTTAAGTGGTGGCGAAGCGGCGCGATTATTATTAGCCAGAATTATTTTAGAGTCGGGTAATATTTTGATGCTCGATGAGCCAACCAATCACTTGGATATTGAAGCGACGGATGCGTTAGCAAAAGCATTGCATGCGTATCACGGGACTTTGATTTTTGTGAGCCACGATAGAAATTTTATTAAAAAAATAGCGAACCGTGTGTTGTTTGTTTCTCGTGATAAAAAAGTTATAGATTTCAGAGGAACTTTTGCAGAATTTGAAAAGAAGTATGAAGACTGAGATACTGAAGCTACCATGTTTATATTACTGTTCTTATTAATTTCTTTTGGTTCTGTTTGCGCGGTATTGTTTACGCCTGCATTGCCACAAATCGGCACCTATTTTGGTGTAAGTCCAAGCGTCGCTCAATTGACTATTACCTTATATTTGATTGGTTATGCTTTTGGGCAATTATTATACGGCCCATTGGCTAATGGATTGGGACGTAAAAAAGCTTTATATATTGGCATAAGTTTAGAAATTGTTTCCGCTGTGGTGTGTGCACTGTCAGCTAATTTTCATGCGTTTTGGATATTAGTTCTCGCGCGGTTATTTATGGCTTTGGGTGCAAGTGTCGGACTCAAAATGAGTTTTACGATTGTATCGGATTGTTTTTCCCAAGAAGAATCCACCAAAATTATTGCGCATCTCATGATGGCATTTGCAATCACACCCGGTTTGGGTATAGCACTGGGTGGTTTTTTAAGTGAGCACTTTGCTTGGACAAGCTGTTTTTATTTTCTGGCAGTGTATGGGCTTTTTTTATTATGCCTCGTGTATCGCATGAAAGAAACGGCCAAACATATTGATATCAGCGCATTAAAACTTTCAAAAATAGTTTCAAAATATTCTGCTGTGCTCAAAAATTTACCACTGATTTCAAATGCTTTTTTATTGGGGAGTGCGGGCAGTTTTATTTATGTCTTCGCGGCGGTTGCGCCATTTTTAACCGCGAATTTTATGCACCTAAGCCCTGTTGAATATGGTTTATGGAATTTATTACCGCCGGTTGGAATTGTTCTTGGCTCGCAACTATCCGCTTATTTTTCAGGTCGACTATTGGCTCGACACGCTATTTTTGTGGGAGCGACACTTGCGGGGTTGGGAACAGCGGTGATCTTAGCGGCATTTATATTTACTATAATGCTACCCATTTTATTATTTTTGCCCATGATGTTTATTTATATGGGAACAGCGTTTATTTTTTCCAACGCTTCTACGCTTGCAATGAATGCAGTGGATGATAAATCCAGTGGTTCTGCGATGATGAATTTTATCAACGTAGGAGGATGCATGTTGAGCGTGATATGTGTGGGATTGTTGCCCAATACCTCGAGTTTATTACTGCCCATTTTTTACAGTGTTTTAGTTGTAGTGTTATTTTCTATCGCTAGCTTTTCAAACGCTTGATGCATACACGGTTTGCCTGTTTTTGTATTTACGCAACATAAGTAATTTTCTGCTTCGACATATATAACCCCTGTTCGAGTATTCGTGATGGTTTGTAGCATCAACAATTTAAATCGGCTAGTACGAGATAATTTTGTTTTTACCGTATATTCATCTCGAAAGCGAAGAGAGTGTTTAAATTTAAGACAGCTTTCATACAGCACAATATTAATGCCCTGTTGTGCAATAGTTACAATATCAAATCCCAGGCTTTCAAGATATTTTGAACGGGCTTGGTCTAAAAAATTCATATAGCTCGCGTTGTTTACAATACCCTGAAAATCAACTTCGTAGTCGCGAACTTCGGATGACCATGTGCTCATATAGACCTCGAGAATTAATCGCATTATTATAGTCAGTACGAGTATAAATGCCAGGGAGCAAGGACGATGAAATATACAGATGCAATGATTCAACTTTCAATAGCGACACTCTTAGTTTTAAATTCAACCCAAACATTCGCTGTTTCTCATTCGGGTATGGAAAAATGCTACGGGATAGTTAAAGCAGGCATGAATGACTGTGAAACGGCCGTATCTTCTTGCGCAAGTTCTTCTACGCGCGACAGACAACGCGATGCGTTTATTTTTCTGCCTCAGGGCGACTGTGAGCGAATTGTCGGCGGGGAACTCACGTCTAAGTGATTGAATTTCAACAGAATTTTATGGGGGCCATTCTCGATGGCACCCATAAAATCTACCACAATAATTTTATCGCGACACATCACAAAGCATTGCAAGTGATCTATCCCATTATTCAAAAAATTATCGGCGAGGAATGTTTTGAGAATCTTGCCGAAGTATATATTCCAGAATATGTATCTGAGTCTTATAAGCTTCAAGATTATGGAAAAAACTTCTCTGAATTTTTGAAAAATTTTGTTCCCCTGCAATCTTTGCCCTATTTATCCGACATGGCGCGTTTTGAATGGGCCATTCATGAGATATATTATGAAAAAGAAAGTATGCCACCCGAGACGAGATTTATAGAGTCTGCATATCCTGTATTATCAATTTGGGAGTTGTGTCGAGAAGAAGAATCCACAAAAAAACTGGATATTGCTATCGGCGGTGAAAGGGTTTTAATTTTACGCAAAGCACGCGAGATTATTTTTAAAAAACTGGATAAGACAGCAGAGATGTTTTTATCATGGCTGATTTAATATAGACTGTTTTAATATGGGCTGTTTAATATAATCTGTTTAATATAATGGAGGAAGTATATACATGAAGCGTATTATTTTTATTGGATTATTGTTGTGGGCCGGATTAGCAAAAGCAGCAGATGTTTATACCTTGGATCCTATGCATACGTATGTTGAATGGCATATTAGTCATTTTGGATTTTCTGAACCCACTGGAAAATGGATGGTCAAAAGCGGAACGGTTACCTTGGATAAAACCAAACCCCAAAATTCCAAAGTTGAAGCCACTATACAAATGGATACTTTAAATACAGGTCTTGCTGAATTAGATAAACATTTGAAATCCCCGTTATTTTTTGATGTTGTAAAATATCCAACCGCAACATTCGTGAGTAATAAAGTCACGGTAACAGGAAAAAATACAGCAAAAGTGCAGGGCATCTTAACGTTGCACGGCGTTTCCAAACCCGTTGTACTAAACGTTAAGCTTAATAAAGCAGGCGTAAATCCTGTTTCTGATAAAAATACGGCTGGATTTGATGCGACAACCTCACTGAAACGATCAGATTTTGGAATGAAAGCGTATCTTCCAGGATTAGGCGATGACGTGAAAATTGATATTTCTGCTGAGGCAAATCGTGCTGCTTAAAAATACTCAGACTCAATATGGCATTGTTGCAAAATCCATACATTGGTTTATGGCGTTATTAATCATAGGCATGTTGATATTAGGTCTCTATATGGCAGATCTTCCTATCAGCGAAGAAAAATTACAGCTGTATGGCATCCATAAAGAGTTTGGTCTTTTAATCTTGATGTTGGTTATATTCAGAATAACCTGGCGTATAGGAAATATTGTTCCGCTTTTACCCAGTACTATTCCGACATGGCAGAAATTTGCGGCGCATGCCGTGCATTGGATGTTATATGGCTTTATGTTTGCCTTGCCCATTACAGGCTGGTTAATGACCTCTGCAGCAGGACTTCCGCCATCTTTTTTTGGTTTATTTACTTTGCCTAGTATTCTTTCGCCCAATCCAGTGTGGTTGAAATTATTGGAAAATATTCACAGCTGGCTTGCCTATGGATTAATCGCAACGTTTGGCGCACATGTGGGTGCCGCATTGAAGCACCATTTTATTAACAAAGATGATGTATTGAGGAGAATGCTTTGATGAAATTACTGGCTGGTTTGGGTTTGACTCTATTATTACTGCCTGCTGTAACTTTTGCAGTTTCCTCATGGAAAATTGTGCCGGCATCGAGCCATATAACGTTTACAGCAACACAAAATGGCGCGCCAGTAACAGGAGAATTTCAGTCATTCATGGGTGAAATTCAAGGCGAACCCACTGATTTAAAAGATAGCCATGTAAAAATAGCGGTTGATATTAACTCTGTCAAAACATCAGATGGCGATGTGGCCAGTACTCTCAAAACAACGGACTGGTTTGATAGTACAGATTTCTCCCAAGCTGTTTTTACAGCAGATAAATTTACGCAAACAGGAAAAAATACTTATACCGCCACCGGGACTTTGACGATGCGGGGAGAAACAAGGCCAGTAATCTTGAGTTTTGTATTGAACGATTACTCTGATAAATCATTTGATGTAACAGGCAAAACGACCTTAAAGCGCACTGCATTTGGGGTAGGGCAAGGAGACTGGTCAAAAACGGATGCCATAAAGGACGATGTGCTAGTAGAATTTACGTTAAAGGCTTCAAAAGCATAGAGACAAAGGCGTATAATGCAGATTGCTGTGTGGTAACTTAGAATGAGAGGCTTCAATCAAATGGCAATTGAACAATTCGGTTTTTTCGCAGGGAAAGACGAAGCAATAAAAACGTTGAAACAAACGATGGAAGATTTTTGCAAACTTCCTGATCCGCGAAATCAAGCGTTAAAACTTCACTTCAATAATCTTTGGCGATTAGGAAAGCAGTACGCTGAGCTTTTCCATAAAGCTATGCTTGCCTATTTTAACGCGTCTTCTGAAGAACATGCGATTGTTGAAAAAGCGGTCTCTCATCTTGATGATGATGCTAAATTGAAAGCTACTGAAGTGGCTTTGCTAGGTAAAGTGTTGGTCCAAAATTATAAAGTCATCGAAATAGGTTGCTATAGTCCTCGCGTTTTTCCTCGTGATACGTTACTTGCGGATACCATGACAGGTTTAATTAAATTGAGGTTTGGTGGGGATGAAGAAACTCAGCAAAAACTACTTCCATTGGCTGGTCTTTATCAAGAGCAATACAACGTTCTTAGAAAAGCTGAACAAGGTGAAACTGAAAGACTTGCTGCTGCTCCTACTGCGAGCCGAGCCGTCTTGTCATAATATGCGTCAATAAAGATTTTAGCGTCGGCGAAATATTGGTTAGATTAATTTTTTGATTAAATTTTTCTTTGCCCATGTTTTCAGCGAGTACTCCCAAACATTCATCTATAAAAGACACGGTAATTTGCGTGTTCGCAAAATCCAGTTCTAATCTATCATGAGTTTTTAACAGCTGAAGTATTTTCTCGCGAGCCTCAATGCCTTCTGCTCGTGTGGAAGTTTGTTTGAAAATATCAGAGATGATTAACTTAAAAATCGAAGTCTTCATTAGTATAACCTTTGGGCAGTGGCCATTTATTAAAAACATCCGCGGAATCTAATGCGCGGTCCGTATTTAGCTCCAGTAGGATTAGCGTACCATGCCAAGGAAGTTCGCAATACTGTTTGTGTGGTTTTTTTTCGCAGCTTTGGAATAATTCGCTTTTGGAAATAATAATTAAATTGCCGCCGTTTTGTTCTATAAGATCTCTTGCCAGTGTTAAACCATATCCGGTATGGCCTTTTTGAGGTTTACCGGTAATGCCATATTCTGTGGCTAATTCGCAGCAATTTTCGCCATCTAATCTCGATCGTAATTCAGGATTTTCACCCAAAGAATTTCGAATTCCAATACCACTGTCCACTAAAGCGATTTGTGCGAGTTTTCCATTGGCCCAGGGTTGTGCGCAGACTAATCCATGCAGGTCCTGATCTATTGCGGCGTGAGCGAAGCAATTTTCTAATAATTCTAATAACATACAGCTCATGCTCTCTGCTGTATTTTTATCTGCACAGTGAGATTTGAGTATCCCCATAATTTTTTCAGCGCTATTCTGAACAGTATTAAGAGATTTGAGGGGCTCAATGGGAAAAAAAGTACTGGCCCGTTTATTTTTTGACATGCCAATGGGCGAGGGAAGTTCTATCGCATCCCATAATCCCATGGCTGCTGCATAGTTGGCTAACGCATCAGGAATCTGGATATCTTTTTCTTGATAGCGTTTTAATTCCAATGCAAGTGTTACAAAATGGTATGGTTTGAGAAATTTGGGGGCATAACACGTACCGCCGGTCAGTCCGTTGTTGATATTTTCTATCCATGAAGTAATGTCTTGTACGGAAGTTTTTTGCATCTGGGGATCATAGCAATCTATGAAAATTATTGAAACTGAAAGATTAATACTGCGCACGTGGAAAGATTCTGATAGTGATGCTTATTATCATATTAACCAAAATCCTATAGTTACTGAGTTTTTGGGTGGGCCATTAAGCATGCAAGAGATACAAGATTTTATAAAATCCCAAAATCAGCAATTTCATCAAACAGCTTATGCATTGTGGGCAGCAGAAGAAAAATCCAGTGGGAAATTAATAGGCTTTATTGGTCTTAACCAATTAGAAACAGGCTTTTCGTTTTCGCCTTGTGTCGAAATAGGCTGGAGATTAGGTTCAGAATATTGGACTAAGGGTTATGCAACCGAAGGCGCAGCAGCTGTTTTAAAATATGGTTTTGAACATATTAAATTAAAAGAAATTATTGCGTTTACGGCGCAAGATAATATTCGGTCCATGCGCGTTATGGAAAAAATAGGTATGGTGAAAGATGTGAAGGGTGATTTTGCGCATCCGAAATTGCCGGAGGATCACAGATTATCTCAGCATGTTTTATATAGGATTCGACATTGAAAAATAAAGATAGGTAGAGAATTGTGATATTCTTATTTAATTCCACAAAAGGATTGCCCTAATGTCAAAGACACCTAACGAACAACTCATCACAAAATATTTCGAAGAAGTTTGGAACAAAGGTCATCTTGATGTTCTCATCCTGATCTAAAATATGTTATAGAAAATATAGTCGTGACGGATAATTGGGTTGCGGTACAGACGACTATGCACAGAACACACAACGGTGATTTTTTTGGTTTAGCGCCGACGCATAAAGTGGCCAACGTTAGTCAGATGCAAATCGAGCGTATTGAAAATAATCAAATTGTTAAACACTGGCGTGTGACAGATGAGTTAACGATGCTGCGACAGTTGGGTCAAATAAAAGATTGAGGTGATCCCGGATTTCGCGCTATGCGCTCAATCCGGGCTACAAATTATTACTCTTTGTCTTTCTTGAAGTGTCTTTTAAAGGGTTTCTTTGAATCTTTGCTGAAAGATTTTTTGAAATCACGATCACCGCCAAAGCTTTTCTTCGGTTTATCACCAAAGCTGCCTCTTTCAGGACGATCGCCGAAACTTTTCTTGGGTTTGTCGCCGAAGTTGCCTCTTTCAAAATTACCGTTGAGGGTTTTTTTCGGTTTATCACCAAAGCTGCCTCTTTCTGGTCGATCACCAAAACTTTTCTTGGGTTTGTCGCCGAAACTGCCTCTTTCAGAATTTCCTTCGTAACTTCTTTTGGGTTTATCGCCAAAGCTGCGTTTTTCAGAGCGTTCACTGAAACTTCTCTCTGAGGGACCGGCAAAGCTTTTCTTCGGTTTATCGCCAAAACTGCCTCTTTCAGGACGGTCACCAAAACTTCTCTTGGGTTTGTCGCTGAAACTTCTTTCGGGTCTATCACCAAAACTTCGTTTAGGCTTGTCGCCGAAATTGCCGCGTTCAAAATTACCGCCAAAACTTTTCTTTGGTTTATCACCAAAACTTTTTTCGGGTCTATCACCGAAACTTCTTTTGGGTTTATCACCAAAGCTTCGTTTTTGGCCACCACCAAAACTTCTTTTTTGACCGCCGCCGCCACCAAAACTTCTTTTCTCTCCACCACGACCACCGCCGTGTCCACCACCATGACTTTTGTTTTGTGGTTTTGGCTCTAAGCCCTTAATAGTAGTATGTGGAATAGTTTGTACAGTGAATCGTTCAATTTTTTTCAACGTAGGGTGATCGCTGGATAATACAAATGAGATAGCTATGCCGTCTCTTCCTGCACGACCGGTTCGACCAATACGATGCACATAATCTTCAGCAAATTTGGGTAAGTCATAATTGATAACATGCGATACGTCATCAATATCAATTCCGCGCGCCGCAACATCTGTCGCGATTAAAAATTGAAATCTACCCGTTCTAAAATCTGCAATGACTTTATTGCGTTTGCGCTGATTCAAATCACCGTGCAGTGCCGCAACACGATAGCCATCTTGTATTAAATCACGGGTCAATTTATCAGCATTGCGCTTAGTGGCTGAAAATATAATGGCCTTGAAAATATTTTCTTCGGATAACAAATGCTTTAATAATTTAAATTTATGTTCGTTGTCGTTAGCGAGGTGAATACGCTGGCTAATATTATCTAAAGTAACATTAGCATTCTTAACCTCAATCATCTGCGGTGAACGTAAGATATTTTGAGAAAGTGAAATAAGTCTTTTATCCATTGTTGCCGTAAACAGCAGGGTTTGACGTTTTTTAGGTATTTTTGAAGCGATAAATTCAACATCTTCAATAAAGCCCATATCTAACATACGGTCAGCTTCATCGAGAATCAGCATAGATATGCTAGAAAGATCGAGATCGCCGCGCTCTATGTAATCAATTAATCTGCCCGGCGTTGCGACAATAATATCACCTGGTCGAGATAATTTACGCTGTTGTTCACGATAGGGCATGCCACCTAAAATGCTGATGGTTTTGATTTTTAGATCGCTACCATATTGAATAGTGACGTTGTCTATTTGAGTCGCGAGTTCACGTGTGGGGGTGAGCACTAAAATCTGAGGTTTTTGGCGGTTTTTAGATTCGGCAATCATATTCAATGCCGGAAACATAAAGGCACCTGTTTTGCCTGTTCCTGTTGGCGCTTTAGCAATGACGTCTTTCCCGGCTAAGATCACAGGAATTGCTTGCTGCTGAATAGGGGTGGGTATCGTATAACCTTTCGCTTTAATCGCTTTTAAGAGAAGAGCGGAGAGATGAAGCTGTTCAAATGACATTATTAATTCCAAAGAGGAAGATGACTAAGGCAGCCATCTTCGGCTATTTGGACTGAAAAATCAAGTAAAAACGGATATTTACAGAGATTATTCCACGTTGCTGGCTGGCACTATGGTGCTCACCGCGTGTTTATAAACCATCTGGGTAATCGTGTTTTTGAGGTAAAGCACCTCTTCATCGGCGGCTACCAATACACCGGTTAGTTTTATGCCATTTCGCATAAAAACAGACACAGGCGTTTTTGCCGCAATAAGCTTATTGATGAAATTTTCTTCAGAATGACTTGCTTCATTAGACATGATTGTTTCCTCCTCAACGTTGTATTTATATCACAATATTTCTTTTACCGCATCTACGATAGCCTTGTTTCCTTCCGGAAATACGAGCTGGCTAAGCTCTGTATTATTAACCCACCGAATGGTTTGACCTTCGCGACCATACGGGGTGCCATCATAATCTTCTATTTGCCAAGTATCTAGCTCTACGCATGTTTTTCCATAATCATGTTGAACGCAAATAAAAGGAGAGGCTTTTTTAAGGGTAATACCTATTTCTTCGTGTAATTCGCGCTTTAGTGCATCAAGCGCATTTTCATTCAGTTCGAATTTTCCGCCGGGAAATTCCCATAATCCACCGTGCGGATTATGCGAGGGACGCAGCGCAACCAACACCTGGCGTTGGGTGTTAATAATAATTCCGACAGCGACTTTTAAGAGATGGTGAGTTGGCCGTGACATTGTTTAAATTTTTTCCCAGAGCCGCAAGGGCAGAGATCGTTTCGGCCAGTGACTAAAGGAGCCGCAACCGGCGCTTCTTCAGGAGGTGCGAGACGAAGCATACTTAATATACTGATCACTTGATATTTTAAATTGCCGAGCATTCGTGTAAATAATTCAAAGGCTTCGCGTTTATATTCTTGTTTAGGATTTTTTTGCGCATAGCCTCTTAAGTGAATACCCTGACGTAAATAATCCATATGTGCCAAATGCTCTTTCCAGAGAATATCCAATTGCTGAAGCATCACGGATTTTTCAATTTGCCTAAGTGTTTCAGCGCCTATTTCAGCTTCTTTTTTAGCATAGACGCTTTCAATTTCAGCCAGTATTTTATGGCGTAGTGTTTCTTCATGGAGTAGTTCATCTTTGTCTAACCATTCTTGGATGGGCAAAGATAAACCAAAATCTTGCATGATTTGTTTTTCTAAGTCTGGAATATTCCATTGTTCTTCTAAGCTTTCCGGGGGAATATAAAGATCAATCGTATTTTTAACGACATCTTCGCGAATATTTTTAATGGTCTCTGAAATATCAGCAGATGCCATGAGTTCAGTGCGCTGTTCGTAGATGACTTTGCGTTGTTCGTTCGCCACATCGTCGTATTCTAATAATTGTTTTCGAATATCAAAATTTCGGCTTTCAACTTTACGTTGCGCGCTTTCAATGGCGCGAGAAACTAAAGGAGAAACAATGGCCTCGTCTTCTTTCATGCCCAATTTTTGCAAAAAGCCTGAAAATCTATCTCCTGCAAAAATACGCATGAGATTATCTTCAAGTGACAAATAAAATCGTGTGCTACCCGGATCCCCTTGCCGACCTGAGCGTCCGCGTAATTGATTATCAATACGTCGAGACTCATGACGTTCGGAGCCAATAATATGTAACCCACCAGAATTAATAACCTCTTGATGGCGTTGTTGCCAAATTTCTTTGCTTTCAGCGTGATCTTCTTTGCCACCCAATACAATATCTGTTCCTCGACCTGCCATATTAGTAGCAATCGTTACTGCACCTGGCCGTCCTGCTTCGGCAACAATTTGCGCTTCTTTTTCATGAAATTTCGCATTAAGCACTTGATGCGGAATATTTTCTTTGTTTAACAAATCAGATAAAAATTCTGATGTTTCAATAGACGCAGTTCCGACTAATACAGGCTGATTTCTTGATTGGCAGTCTTTAATATCCGCTATAATCGCACTGAATTTATGCGGGGGTTTTAAAAATATTTGATCAGAGTGGTCGGCGCGGTTGACCGGCTGATTCGTCGGAATTACAACGACTTCTAGGCCATAAATATGTTGAAATTCATAGGCTTCTGTATCAGCGGTTCCCGTCATGCCCGCTAATTTGTCATATAAACGAAAATAATTTTGAAATGTAATGGAGGCGAGCGTCTGGTTTTCTTGCTGAATTTGAATATTTTCTTTGGCTTCAACGGCTTGGTGTAATCCATCTGACCATCGACGACCGGGCATGGTGCGCCCGGTATGTTCATCAACAATGACGATTTGGTTATTTTGCACAATATAATCAACATCACGTTGAAATAAATGATGTGCTTTCAATGCGGCGTTTAAGTGGTGCATTAACGTAATGTTTTTAGCGTCGTATAAACTTTCGCCTTCACCAATTAATCCTGCTTGGCTCATGAGTTGCTCGACAGTTTGATGCCCGGATTCTGAGAGATTCACTTGGCGTGTTTTTTCATCAACAGAAAAATCACCTTCGCTATCTTCTTTGAGTTGTTTTTTAAGATTAGGGACTAATTGATTAATTTTAATATAAAGCTCAGAGCTGTCTTCAGCGGCGCCTGAAATAATTAAGGGCGTGCGCGCTTCATCAATCAAAATAGAGTCAACTTCGTCAACAATGGCATAGGCCAATCGTCGTTGGACTTTATCTTCGAGGGTAAATGCCATGTTGTCGCGTAAATAGTCGAAGCCAAATTCGTTATTTGTTCCGTAGGTAATATCGCAATTATAGGCATCGCGTTTTTCATGGGCTGTCATGTTTGTCACGATTACGCCGACGGTTAATCCTAAATAAGTATAGATAGGCGCCATCCAATCAGCATCACGTTTAGCAAGATAATCATTGACCGTAATAATATGAACGCCTTGTCCCACTAAAGCATTAAGATAGGCAGCCAATGTGGCCATGAGGGTTTTTCCTTCACCCGTTCGCATTTCGGCAATTTTTCCGTCGTTTAATACCATTCCACCAATTAATTGCACATCAAAATGACGCAGGCCTAATGTTCGGCGGCTGACTTCTCTGACAACGGCAAATGTTTCGGGAAGAATGGCAGGAAGTTGTGCACGGATTTCAGCAATTGATTTTTTGTCTACGCCCAAACGTTCACGAAATTCGCGTGTTTTGTTTTGAAGTTGTTCATCAGAAAGATTTTTCAGCGCAGCTTCACATGCATTGATTTCAGCAACGTGTTTGTTTAAGCGCTTTAAAATGCGCTCGTTTCGACTACCAAAAATCTTACCAAGTAATTTAACAATCATAGGTTCCGGGTCACTGGAGTTAGATCGGGCACTTTACTAAATTGAATTAGCCTAGGCAACTTAAACAGAGGGAGTCAATAAATAAAGATACGTCGCTCATGTGAAGTTCGCTGGGGATAGTGCTCTCTTTACCTTCAAGGGGATGAATAATGTACGTAAGCGTTCTGCTTTCAGCATCATAGTTGGGTTGGGTTAATTCAGCAGGAAAGTTGACCGGCTTATTGTTGACGACCCCTGAGATGCTTGCGTTGGAAGTGTTTTTGCTAAGGCCTTTGTTCCAGATGTCTAAGAAAGCTTGAAGCGTGACTATATTTGTTGTTCGTCTAGGGTGATCAGAAAAATAGGTTGCATAGTTTTGAATATTTTTAAGGCTCAATTGGTAAGAATGGGGTTGTGCTAATTTTGTGATGGATGCTTCAGGTGCGGTTTGTACAAAAATGTCACGCACTTTATTATTAGCAGCAAGGATGTTTAAAGAAAACAGGCTGAGAAATAACAAAGAGAGTATAGAAATTAGTTTTTTCATCATTGGTTCTCCTCCTCAATAGGAATCGGAGAGATTGTAGCATGATAGAGAGAAGTTTATACAAGAATCAAAAATGTGGATTTAACTCAGATTTTGGCTCGGTGAGCAATTCGTCGCCAACGTCTGAGCAAAAGGACCTGTTGGATCAAACTGGCTTGAGTTTAAAATAGTCTCCATAAGACCCGTAAGTTCTGTTTTATCAAAGTGGCAATACAAAATATTGGTGGCTTGTGAGAAATTCACGAGACATTGATTGCCCTTCTGCTTCCATCCCTGGATAGACATCGTAACATCAACTTGTGCTCCATTTTTGAAAAGAAAACTGAATGCATCATGACCCGATGATGGAATAATCGAATCTCCCTTAACGCAATCGCGCAGTGGTGAGTCATAATTTTGCCACGCTTGAGTTGTATTGGTAGAAACTGGAATTATGTCAGCTTGTGCCGGAGAAATTTGTTCAACAGGAATGGGTCTTGAGGGATCTGTTCGGAAAGCAGGCGGAGCTTGTTCATCAGTATATGCATACGCGACCGATGCAACTAAAAACAAACCGACTAAGGGGAGTAATCTCATCCTAATTCTCCTATATACAAACACAAAAAGCAGAATGATGTTTTCATCATCCTGCTTTTGAGCTGTTGCACTGATTTAGGTTGAAGCAGGTGCTGGTGTTGGTGCAGCGGGTGCTTCTGGTGCCGGTGCAGCTGGCGCTGTTGGTGTAACAGTTGTCGTTGTAGTGGTGCTTGTGCTGTTTGATTGATCCGGACCGCTCATGCTTGGTGAAGCAGGCATTGCTGGCGCAGGAGCTTGTGCAGCCGCAGATTGATCAGGTGTTGCTGGCGCAGTAGGTGCAGCTGGAGCAGTTGCAGATTGATCAGGTGCTGCTGCTGGCTCTGCAGATTGTGCAGGTGTAGTTGTGGTAGTAGTTGTTGTGCTGGTATCAGCTGGAGCAGCAGGTACTGATGAACTATTGTTATTACCACCACCTGAACAACCTGCTAATGCCATCGCAACAACAGCGACGAGAGAAAGTTTTTTTAACATAGGGAAAGATCCTTCACATATCAACGATTCGATAAAAAAGCGACACTAAATCTTATGAATTAATATCGCCACCTCTGAAAGGGCTCGAGTATAACAAACATTATGCTAGAATAGAATATTCCTAAATAACATCCGGAGTATTTACCCATGCGTGAGCTCGATCGTGTCGCTGCTATCTTAAAACCTTCGGAGATCATGCTCGCATGGATCAATCAACATGCAGAATCGGGTGATCATTTAGTGCTTTCAGAAGTTCAAACAGATTGTACGGTTATATTGTTGCCAACGTTTGATGATGAAGATTCAGCCGAAGCGTATTTAAATGAAATTTATGATGATCTTTTTGTCAGTGAGCTTTCAAGTTGGTACGATGATGAATCATTGTGGCCTGAAAATCGTTCGCTGGATTTATTTTTGCAATGGTTTGATGTTGAATTTCACTCAATGGTATTTGATGTCGCAGAGACCATTACGCATCATCGTGATGAAGTGACTATTCAATAATTTTTTTCAGTAATTTCGGGAATTAATTTCTGTAATTAATTTTTTAAGGGATATCGCATGCAATTGTTTAGACATTTTTTTAGAGTGGCATTGTTTTGTTTTTTAGGGATTTTTACTTCGGTTGCTATTGCACAAAGTAGCAGCACTGATTTTTCACCTGCACAAACAGAAGCCATCCAAAAAATTGTACATGATTATCTCGTGAATAATCCTCAAGTTTTGGTCGAAGTCGCGAAATCACTTCAAAAACAAGAGCAAGACAAATGGCAAAAAGAAGCGGCAAAAACAGTTCCCGAAATTGCCAAGAAATTATTTAATGGCGGCACCAGTCCTGTTGTAGGAAATCCAGATGGCAATGTAACCATCGTCGAATTTTTTGATTACCAATGTCCGCATTGCAAAGAAATGTCAGCATTTGTGAATGGCTTATTAAAAACAGACAAAGATATTCGCGTGGTCTACAAAGTCTTGCCTATTTTTGGTGATGATTCAAAATTTGATGTGACAGCAGGATTAGCTGCCTATGTTCAAAGTCCCGAAAAATTCAGCGCGTTTCATGATGCCATGATGAAGCTCACCGTACCGCTTACGCCAGCCGTCACGTTAAAAGTCGCGAGTGAAGTGGGTCTGAATGTTAAGCAATTACAAGCTGATATGAAAAATCCAATGTTTGGTGTTGAAATTCAGGAAAATTATGAGCTAGCTAAAAAATTAAATTTAACGGGCACGCCAGCGTTTATTATGGCGCGCGTTGTTTATGATCCTAAAACACACAAAATGGTTTCTTTTAAAAATCCCGTTTTAGTTCCTGGTGCTGTAGATGAAGAAACATTCTTAAAAGCCGTTGCAGAGGCGCGTGGTGGATAAGAAAGTTTACTTTCAAAATATTTTATTTTCATTGCAACAGTTTTGGGCTGAACAAGGATGTGTGATTTTACAGCCGCTCGATATGGAAGTCGGTGCAGGAACGTTTCACACAGCAACCTTTCTACGCGCAATTGGTCCTGAACGTTGGAAAGCGGCGTATATTCAACCCTCACGTCGACCGACGGATGGCCGTTACGGTGAAAACCCAAATAGACTACAGCACTATTATCAACTTCAAGTTGTGATGAAACCCTCGCCCGATAATATTCAAGAATTATACATAGAGTCTTTAAAGAAGCTGGGCATTGATCCGTTAAAACATGACTTAAGATTTGTGGAAGATAACTGGGAATCTCCGACATTGGGTGCGTGGGGATTAGGATGGGAAGTGTGGCTAAACGGCATGGAAGTCACCCAATTTACGTATTTTCAACAAGTCGGTGGATTAGATTGCAAGCCCGTTATGGGCGAAATGACCTATGGTCTAGAAAGACTTGCGATGTATTTGCAAAATAAAGAAAGCGTTTATGATTTAATGTGGACCGATGGCGTAACATACGGCGATATTTATCATCAAAACGAAATAGAAATGTCCAAATATAATTTCGAACATGCGAATGTCGAAAATTTATTTTTGCAGTTTGATGATCATGAAAAAACCGCTCAATATTTAATAGCACAAAAATTGCCCTTACCCGCTTATGAGCAAATGCTTAAGACATCCCATGTATTTAATTTATTAGATGCTCGCCATGCTATATCAGTCACAGAACGTCAGCGTTATATTTTACGCGTGCGGGCTTTATCAAGAGCCATTGCGGCAGAATATTATGCATCGCGTGAGGCGTTAGGATTTCCGTTACTATGACCGTGACCGCTAAAGATTTTCTGCTTGAATTAGGCTGTGAAGAACTTCCTGCTAAAAACCTACAAAACTTTGCTACTTATATTAGCCAAAATATTATTGATGGGCTTAAGAATAATTCACTGGATTTTGCTGAGAGTAAAATATTTGTTACGCCCAGGCGTATTGGTATTTTAATAACCAAACTTGATTCGAGTTCGCCCGATAAAATACTCAAGAAAAAAGGCCCTGCTGTTACGGCCCCCGAAAAAGCAAAAGACGGCTTTGCAAAATCGTGTAATATCTCCCTGGATAAATTGGCTATTGAAGATAATTATTTAATTTATAATTATGAATCCAAGGGTGAATCCACAGAAAAATTATTGCCACAAGTTATATCTGATGTTTTATCTAAAATTGCTGGCGTGAAAACTATGCGATGGGGTTCTCATCCCACGGCTTTTTTACGGCCCATACACTGGATAGTCATGCTGTATGGCAAAAGCGTAATTAATGCTGAACTATTCGGCTTAAAAACAGGCCGAGTAACTTATGGCCATCGTTTTCTTTCTCCCGCAAAAATCAGCATAGAAGATCCGAGTGAATATGAAAATATTCTAGAAGAAGAGGGTTTTGTCTTAGCGGATTTCGAAAAACGCAAAGCGGTTATTAAAGATCAAATAACACAGCTGGCGGCTAAGAACCGTTATAAATTAGACATAGATGATGCTTTATTAGATGAAGTTACGGGATTAGTTGAATGGCCAACCGCAATCTGGTGTGAATTTGATAAAAAGTTTTTGTTGTTACCTAAAGAAGTTATTATTACATCACTGCAGTATCATCAAAAATGTTTTGCGGTAATAGACTTGCAAGATCACATCGTCCCTTGTTTTATAACAGTCAGTAATATTAAAAAAAGCAAAGATATTATTGCCGGTAACGAAAGAGTCGTGCGAGCCAGATTATCTGATGCCGCTTTCTTTTATGAACAAGACCAGAAAATTAATTTTCAAGAAAGATTTGAGTTATTAAAGCATATTACGTTTGCCCAAAAACTCGGCAGCATTGCTGATAAAGTAGAGCGAATAGAAAAGCGCGCTAAACAGTTAGCAGAATTTATGCATGTTAATCCCGTAAGAGCTCAAAACGCTGCAAATTTATGCAAAAACGACTTAACGACTCTGATGGTTGGCGAATTTCCAGAATTACAGGGGGTAATGGGCGAATATTATATTAAAAATGCAAGACTTGCGGGTGACAGGGACGAAATAGCCATTGCGGTTCGCGAACATTATTTGCCACGATTTTCGGGCGATGAATTACCGCGTCATGCGTTGAGTTGTGTTATAGCTTTAGCCGATAGATTCGATACTTTAGAGAGCATATTTTCCGTACATGGTGCGCCGACAGGTGATAGAGATCCCTTTGGTTTGCGCAGAGCGGCGCTGGGTATTATTAAAATTATTATAGAAAAAGACATTAAGAATTTATTATTTTCTAAATTAAATATTAATAAATTAATTCAGGATTTTATTTTAGAAAGATTACCGTCTTATTATCAAGAAAAGGGTATTAACTCAGAAATATTACAGGCTGTATTAGAAATCCAAAAAGATGATTTATTGGATATTCATCATAGAGTCTTAGCCGTGCAGGAATTTAAAAAATTACCAGAAGCGGCTCATCTTAGCGAAGCGAATAAGAGAGTTAAGAATATTCTGAAAAAATATCCTGATGCTCACGGCGAGATTAATATTACATTATTTGATCATGCGGCTGAAAAAGATTTGTATAAAATTATTGCTGAATTTCCTAAAGATCTTTCTGATTATACGGATATTCTCAGTAAATTAGCGGTACTCAAAAATCCCATTGATGATTTTTTTGATCATGTCATGGTTGATGTTGAAGATGAAAAAATTAAATTAAACAGAGTATTATTATTAAAAAAAATGCGTGAGTTGTTTCTCAACGTTGCGGATATCTCCGCATGTTAAAGCTTATTATCTTAGACCGCGATGGTGTAATTAATTATGACTCTGCTGATTATATTAAATCCCCCGACGAATGGCAGGCTGTTCCTGGCAGCCTAGAAGCAATTGCTAAACTCAATAAAGCAGGCTATAAAGTTGCGATTGCGACAAATCAGTCTGGAATTGGCCGTGGATATTATGATTTAAATACCCTCGAAGAAATCCATAAAAAGATGTTTGATCAAATGGCCAAAGTGGATGCGCATATAGATGCTTTGTTTTTCTGTCCCCATAAACCTGAAGATAACTGCGACTGTCGTAAGCCCAAGCCCGGATTATTGCTGAAAATAGCTGAATATTTAAAAATAGATCTCAAAGACGCTGTGATGATTGGCGATAGTGAGCGGGATATTGAAGCGGCACAGATCGCGGGTACAGATGGTATTTTATTAGGTAGCGCTGAAGTTCCTGATTTAGTCCACGCCGTAGAATTAATTCTAAATCTTAAAACAGATTTTGGGCAATCGCGCTTTAAAAAAAAAGTAATTTAAAAGGCGAATTATTAGCTAAAGCCATTGGTATTAAAAAAGATTATATTCCCAGTGTATTAGATCTCAGCGCAGGATTAGGTGCAGACGGATATTTGTTATATCAACTCGGCTGTGCTGTTATATTGCTAGAGCGCTCAAAGCCAGTATTTTTATTGCTCAAGCATAATTTAAGCTTTGCTGAGATTAAAATTTATAATATAGACGCTAAAGAGTATTTAAAAAAATTAGATGATATAAATATAGATAAAAAAAACTATCCTGATGTAATTTATTTTGACCCCATATTTCCTGAAAAATCCAAAACGGCTTTGTCACGCAAAAGTGCTATATTATTAAGAAAAACAGTGGGTGATGATGTAGATGCTGCTGAAGTATTCGAATTAGCGCTAAAAAAAGCGAAGAAGCGGGTGGTGGTAAAAAGGCCGCTACATGCAAAAAATATTAATTTATTAAAGCCTGATATTGTTTATGCGGGTAAAGCCGTCAGGTTTGATGTATATCTTACTTTCGCTTAGATTCATCCACGTACTTGCGCTCTTTCGGTCCTGTATATAACTGGCGGGGTCGACCGATACGATGATCAGGCTGGCTAATCATTTCACTCCAATGGGCAATCCAGCCTACGGTTCGCGCTAAGGCAAATATAACCGTAAACATATTGCTGGGAATGCCAATGGCGCTCAAGGTAATGCCTGAGTAGAAATCAACATTGGGGTATAGTTTGCGTTGGATAAAATACTCATCTTTTAGCGCAATTTTTTCTAATTCTAGTGCAATTTTAAATAATGGACTGTCATGTGCGCCGACGGCGTCTAATACTTCATGACAAGTGTCGCGCATGACGGTTGCTCTAGGATCAAAGTTTTTATAAACCCTGTGACCAAAACCCATCAATCTGAAATTATCATTCGGATCTTTTGCGCGTTTAATATATTCGGGGATGCGAGAGACATCGCCAATTTCTTTGAGCATATTTAATGCGGCTTCATTTGCGCCACCGTGTGCAGGTCCCCAAAGTGCAGCAATTCCTGCGGAAATACATGCAAAAGGATTTGCGCCTGTAGAGCCCGCTAATCTAACGGTAGAGGTTGAGGCGTTTTGTTCGTGATCCGCATGGAGAATGAAAATTCTTTCCATGGCGCGAACTAAGATGGGATCCGGTGTGGTGGTTTCGCACGGCGTACTAAACATCATATGCAGGAAATTTTCAGCGTAACCCATATCATCTTGCGGATACACAAACGGCTGGCCAATATTATATTTGTAACACATGGCGGCAATCGTCGGTACTTTTGCAATTAATCTAAAGGCAGATGTTTCACGGTGTTCAGGATTATTAATAGAGAGTGAGTCATGATAAAAAGCAGATAATGCACCAATAACGCCGACCATTACTGCCATGGGGTGTGCATCGCGTCTAAAGCCGTTGAAAAAACTGCGAATTTGTTCATGAACGAGCGTATGGCTATTAATAGTTTCGGTAAATAGTTTTTTTTGTTTAGCTGTAGGAAGTTCGCCGTAGAGTAATAAATAGCAGGTCTCGAGAAAATCGCCGTTTTTCGCTAATTCTTCAATTGGATATCCGCGATGAAGTAATACGCCTTTGTCGCCATCGATAAACGTAATTTTGGATTCACACGCGGCTGTCGACATAAAGCCAGGGTCGTAGGTAAACCATTGGTTTTTCGCAAGTCCTGTAACATCTATTACGGAGGGGCCGAGTGTGCCATCAAGAACGGGGAGATCAAATGTTTTGGTTTCTTTATCACCGGTGAGGGTTAGTGTGGCTTTGGTTGACATGAAGCTTTTTCCTTTAAATTCACGCGCCAATGCTATCGGTGCGGGATGGGGTTGTCAATCAAGCGTTTGAATAACCTCACCCTAATTTATTAATACCTCACCCCCCTTCGGGACCCTCTCCTGTGAAAAGGAGAGGGAAAAGAAAAGCAGAAAAAAGATTTTTAATATAAAAATTAATTATAAAAAAATCTTCTCCTTCTCCTGTTTCCAGGAGAAGGTGCCCGAAGAGTGGATGAGGTTATATTTATTATTATCCTGTATAATTTTTATAGTACTCTCAAATATACAGGAGATTTTACGACATGGATGAGGTCATCGAGAAAAAGCGGTTTCTGGGTGCGATGCTTCCCAAAGCAGATCAGCTTCACACCATCCGGATTACAGGTGCTCGCCAAACCGGCAAGACTATAATTTCAACATATTTAAATATTCCTGAATCTGAATCTCAATCTGAACCTCAAGCGAGTAATCCAAATAATCTTTATGAATTATTTCCCTTAACTCTCGCTGAGATTTATGCCGATAAAAATCGCCCGCTGAGATTTCCCTTAATAGATAGAATTTTGATGGGCGGCAATTTAAATACTGTATTTAATACTCTGCCGTTATTATCTGACGAAGAAGTATTTTCTAGAAAAGAAGCGCAAGAATATATTTTAGAATATGGCGGATTTCCTGTTTTATTACACATGAACGAAAAAGCACGGATTCAATGGCTGAGAAATTATGAAAAAAATTATCTGGATTATAATTTTGCTAAATTCATTCACTCCGCAACACTATTAAATTATTCAGAATTATCCCGTGCTGCAAATATCAGCGTCGATACTGCAAGACGTAATATAGAATTCTTGAGAAAATCTTATCAAATAGAGTTAATCCAGCCCTATCACCGCAATCTTACTAGCCGCGTAGTCAAAACACCTAAAATTTATTGGCTTGATGTAGGAATTTTTCGCGGCCATTTTTTGTATGAGACTTTTGTTATAAGCGAAATTATAAAGTGGGTGAGAACTGCACGACGAGATATTAACTATTATTTTTATAGAACCCGAAGTGGTTTAGAAGTAGATTTATTATTAGAGCTTCCTAATGGAGTTGTAGGCATTGAAATTAAATCGCGAAATACTGTTTATTCAAAAGATATTACACCTATGAAAGAATTAGCTGAAATACTAAAAACAGAATGGCTAGGGGGATTGGTTATTTACAATGGCGATGAAATAAAAAAAATGGGAGAGCCCAACATTTGGGCGCTCCCATCTTGGCGAATCTTTATATAGGATTTATAACGATTCCGCGTTTTCTTTAAGATAACTTGCAACGCCAGTAGGAGAAGCAGTCATTCCTGCTTTTCCTTTTGACCAGTTAGCGGGACACACTTCGCCGTTTTCTTCATGAAACTGAATCGCATCAACTAATCGGACTAAATCTTCAATATTTCGTCCAATAGGGAGATCATTCACAACTTGCGCACGAACAATACCTTTTTTATCAATGATGAACGCACCACGAAGTGCAACGCCAGCGACAGGATGTTCAACACCGTAAGACTGACAAATGCTGTGATTCATATCGGCAACTAACGTATAGTCAACCGGACCAATTCCACCTTTTTCGATGGGTGTGTTACGCCAAGCGTTATGGGTGTAGTGGGAATCAATAGAAACGGCAATCACTTCAACGCCACGTTTTTTAAAATCATCAATGCGGTTATGTAAGGCAATTAATTCTGACGGACATACGAAAGTAAAATCTAGCGGATAGAAAAAGACTAAACCATATTTATCTTTTAATACTTTAGCAGAACTAAATTCGTTAACAATTTCACCGTTACCTAATACAGCAGCGGAAGTAAATTCGGGGGCTTTTCGACCGACTAATACGCTCATGCTTTTTCTCCTGAGATTAATGTTTGTAATTCTCCTGATTCCAGGAGTTCCATAATAATATCGCAACCGCCAATTAACTCGCCATTTATATACAATTGAGGAAAGGTTGGCCAGTTAGCGAATTGGGGCAATGTTGCGCGAATGTCTGGATTTTCTAATACATCAACCGTTGTAAATTTTGCTTTGCAGCCTTGAAGTGCGCGAATAGCTTTGGAAGAAAAACCACATTGGGGATTTTCAACAGTACCTTTCACGTACAGAATAATAGGATTGGATTCGACTTGAGATTTAATCTTAGCCAGTGTTTCTTGATGATTCATAGGGACCTCTTAAAAAATAATGGCTTATTCTAGCATATAACCCTAAAATTATGGCTGATTTTGACCCCTCAGGAGAGTAAAAATGGCTATTGAATTACCCAAATTACCCTATGCTATGGATGCTTTAGCACCCCATATTTCCAAAGAAACACTGGAATACCACTACGGCAAGCACCACCAAGCTTATGTGACTAACCTCAATAATCTGATTCCGGGCACGCCATTTGAAGGCAAGTCTTTAGAAGAGATTATTAAGTCTTCTACGGGAGGCGTGTTTAATAACGCTGCACAAGTCTGGAATCATACTTTTTATTGGCATTGTTTAAGTCCCAATGGCGGCCATGAACCCACGGGCAAATTGGCTGATTTGATTAAGAAATCTTTCGGTTCTTTTGAAGCGTTTAAAGAGCAGTTTACCAAAACAGCTATAGGCACTTTTGGATCGGGTTGGGCGTGGTTGGTGAAGAACTCAGATGGCAGTTTGGCTATTACCTCTACAAGTAACGCCGGCACGCCGCTTACGGAAAACAAAAAAGCTTTATTAACATGCGATGTTTGGGAGCATGCTTATTATATAGATTATAGAAACGCTAGACCCAAGTATGTTGAGCATTTTTGGAATTTGGCGAATTGGGAGTTTGTAGAGAATAATTTGTAAAGATTTTATCTGTAGGGGCGGGATTCTTCTCGCCCTATACTCCCGCCTGTCATCGTGAGGAGATTACGCAATATCCTTTGTTTTCTGATTATTTCCTTCTTGTTTGGCATGCCATTTATCATGGCACTCTGTTCCGCAAAAATACTTAAAATAATTTTTGCTCTCTTCAAAAATGATAGCCGCAGATCCAGAAACCCATTTTAAACAGGTGCTGCATGAATATAAAAGATCGTTTGATTGTGTGTCCTTGGTTGTCATCGCTTGATTCTCCATCAGTACATATATTTTAAAGTATATTTTTGATACGTCGCAACCCTAGCATAAATTTTTTCTCTTGTTAGGCTCCGTTTTTTACAGGTTTTGCTGAAAAGCTGTTGTTGCTGGTGGGTAATATTTTAGCGGGGGTAGTGCATTATTTTTTCTCTAGCACCGCCATGGTTAATCGCGTTGTAGAAATTAATTGTTTGTCTTCATTCGTAATATCAATATTCCAGACTTGAGTTGATTTTCCCATATGAATAGGAACAGCTTTTGCAAATATAAGTCCAGACTTAATAGACCTAATATGATTCGTATTAATCGATAAGCCAACACAATATTGTTTGGTTTGGTCCACCGCAAAATTCGCCGCTGTACTTCCGACGGTTTCGGCTAATACACACGATGCGCCACCGTGCATAATACCAATCGGTTGATGCGAGCGGTGATCCACTGGCATTTTGGCGATCATATAATTTTCACCCGATTCTATAAATTCAATATCTAATAAACTTAACATAGTATTTTTGCCGCGAAGATTCAGCGCATCAATATCAGCTTTTTGTTTCCAGATCATGGTATTGCTCCAATAATTTATCTTGTACGGCTATTTTGTGAGGTTTATGAATCAAGTGATACTGACCTTCAGAATCTAATTCCCAGCGAATAATAGAATTATCTAAATAATCCAAGAGGCTTTCTTGTTCAACTCGTTTAGCCAGCTTTTTATCTAGAATAGGAAAGCAGGTTTCAATGCGATAATATAAATTTCTTTCCATGAGATCAGCGCTGGAACAATAGATTTCTTTTTTATGATTATTACAAAAATAAAATACACGTTCGTGTTCTAAGAATCTACCAATAATGGATCTTACTGTAATATTTTCAGAAAGATTTTTTATGCCGGGTTTTAAACAACACATACCCCGGACGATGAGATCAATTTTTACGCCGGCTTCTGAGGCTTTGTATAAATGCTTAATAATAGCCCTATCAGTAAGGGCATTGATTTTAATGATAATATGCGCTTTTTTATTATGTTTAGCATGATGAATTTCGCGGTCTATTAATTCTACTAATTTGTCATATAAATTAAACGGCGCTTGAAATAGTTTTTTTAATTTAAGTGTTTTTCCCGTGCCCGTGAGTTGCTGAAAAACATTTTGAACATCGAGACCCATTACAGGATCGGCTGTCAGTAATCCATAGTCCGTATATAATTTTGCCGTTTTGGCGTGATAATTACCCGTTCCTAAATGACAATAGCGTTTTAATTCGCCGTCTTCTTGTCGAATAATTAATAATAATTTTGCGTGGGTTTTAAAGCCGACTACGCCATAGACAACTAATACGCCTGCTTCTTGTAATTTACTGGCTAATTTTACATTGGATTCTTCATCAAATCGCGCGCGCAATTCAATGACCGCTGTCACTTCTTTGCCTGCACGTGCGGCATCGATTAATACGCGAGCGATGGCAGAATCATGGCCTGTTCTATATAGCGTTTGTTTTATGGCTATTACACTGGGATCTTTCGTCGCTTCTTGGATGAGATGGGTAACCGCAGAAAAAGTTTCATACGGGTGATGTAATAATAAATCGTGTTTTTTGATGTCTGAAAGTGTTGGTGCTCGGGGTGCGGGTATAAAGGGTTTGAATTTTAAATCGGGCCGGTCTATCAAATCATATAATTCTAAGTAACGACTTAAATTGACAGGACCATCTGTTAAATATAATTCTTTGTCTGTGAGTTGATGTTTTGTTAATAAATACTCTACCCATTTTTTAGGGCAATCTTTAATAATTTCCAATCTTACGGCATTGCCGTATCGTAGTGCCTGTAGTTTATTGATAACGCTCGTGGCGAGATCTTTAGTTTCTTCCTGCTCTAATAATAAATCGCTATTGCGCGTAATACGAAATTGATAACAGCCTTTAATCTCTAGTCCTGGAAAAAGTTTTTGACAAAAAGTTTTGATAATATCGCTTAAAAATACAAAGTGATAATGTTCAGTGTGTTTTTTGGGTAATTCTATGACACGCGGTAGTGCACGAGGAGCGTGAACAACAGCGAGATGGCTTTCGCGACCAAATGCATCTTTGCCGGATAATTCAACTAAAAAGTTTAACGATTTATTAATTAATCGCGGCATGGGATGAGCAGGATCTAACGCAATGGGACTGAGTACCGGTAATACGTGCTCTTCGAAATAATTTTTTAGCCAGTCTTCTTGTTTCGAGGACCATTTTTTAGGAGAAATAAAATCAATATTATGTTTTTCTAAGCTGGGAAGTATTTCTTGGTTTAAAATTTCATATTGATGTTTAACCAATTGAGCAGTATGTTCACGAATGCCTTTAAGTGTAGTCCGTGGCGCTAAGTTTAATAAAGCCTTTTGTTTTAAGCCGCCGACACGAATTTCAAAAAATTCGTCCATATTGCTGCTGCAAATACATAAGAACTTTAATCGCTCGAGGGGTGGAAGTGATTTGTCACGCGCTTGATCTAACACCCGCGCGTTAAATTGCAGTAAGCTAATTTCGCGATCGAAAAAAAGAATGGCTTTACTGTCTTCTTTAGATAAATTTTTCATCAGCTAACCATGTTGCAACGTCCTTGGCAAAATAGGTCAGAATAGCATCAGCACCTGCGCGCTTAAAGCCAATTAAAGATTCTAAAACAACTTTCTTTTCGTCCAACCATCCTTGTATTCCTGCGGCTTTTATCATGGCATATTCACCACTGACTTGATAAACAAACGTTGGAATAGTAAAAGTCTCTTTGACGCGACGAACAATGTCTAAATAGGGCATACCCGGTTTGACCATGACCATGTCAGCGCCTTCTTGAATATCCATAGCCACTTCGTGTATGGCTTCATCTGAATTAGCCGGATCCATTTGGTAAGATTTTTTATCGCCTTTTAATTGACCAGAAGAAGCAACGGCATCTCGAAACGGACCGTAAAAGCTGGAGGCGTATTTTGCTGAATACGCTAATATTTTAATATTTTTAAAATTATTTTTTTCAAAAGCCTCTCGAATAGCGCCAATTCTGCCATCCATCATGTCAGAAGGCGCAACGATATCTATCCCGGCTTCTGCATACGAAAGCGCTTGTTTTGTTAAGATTGCAACACTTTCATCGTTGAGAATTTCGCCGTGTTCATCACATACACCATCATGTCCGTGTGTCGTGAAAGGGTCCAGTGCAATATCAGCGATTAAGCCTAAATCTGGGAAGTACTTTTTTAATTCTCGTGCAGCGGTTTGTAATAAACCCTTAGGATTATAAGACTCTTTGCCGTCATGACTTTTTTTAGCCAGATCTATTACAGGAAATAAAGCGATAGCGGGTATATTTAATTTAGATAAAATTTCAGCTTCTTTTAATAATAAATCTATGCTGAGTCTATTAATTCCAGGCATCTTGCCTATCGCTTGGTTTTGATTGGAACCTTCACAGATAAATATAGGATAAATTAAGTCATTGACGGTTAAATAATTTTCTTGCATGAGTTTTCGGCTGAAGGGCTTCATGCGCATACGTCGAAGACGTGTTTGAGGATAGGTGCGTTTTAGAATTGTCGTTGTCATAATTTAGTTTTTACCCTTCACTGTATTGATTAAACCACCGGCTAATAATACGTCAATTTGACGCGGGCTCATATGGTGTTCACATACATAAGATTTGTTGCGGGTCTTATTGAACACTGTAATTTCATTGCTATTTTGAACAGCTTCGCGAATATGAGAGAGCTCAAGAATGTCTTCCTGTTGAATATCATCATAATCTTTGGGATTTTTGAAGTAGAGTGGCACGATACCAAAGTCCACCAGATTTTGAATATGAATACGCGCAAAGTTTTTGGCTATTACCGCTTCGACACCTAAATAGCGTGGAGCAATCGCCGCATGTTCTCGACTCGAACCCTGTCCGTAATTTTCGCCGCCAATAATAATCGATCCTGATTTTTGATAGGGTTTAGTTCTTTCAGGATAAGTTTTATCCAGCTGGGAAAAAACAAATTCGCTGATGGCGGGAATATTGCTTCTGTAGGGCAATACTTCCGCGCCTGCAGGTAATATAGTATCTGTTGAGATATTATCGCCGACTTTTAATAATACGGGCCCAGAGATGTTACTTTTTAATTCACCAAATTGAGGCAAGGGTTTTATATTAGGGCCTTTTTCTAATTGAACTTTACTGCCATTTTGGGGTGGCTCGACTAACATCAGGGTATTAATTTTAATTTTCTTCGGTTCTTTAAATTTAGGATAAGCCATATTTAATGTTCTGGGATCAGTAATGACTCCCATTAATGCAGAAGCAGCTGCTGTTTCGGGTCCACATAAATACACTAAATCGTCTTTTGTACCAGAGCGTCCGGGGAAATTTCTAGGGACAGTACGTAAACTAATTTTATGTGTCGCTGGCGCTTGTCCCATGCCAATACAGCCATTACATCCCGCTTGGTGAATTCTTCCGCCCGCGCGAACTAATTTTTCTAAATATTTATGCTCTATAAGATTTTCTAAAATTTGTCGTGAAGTAGGATTAATATCAAAAGAAACTTTATCGCTAATTTGTTTGCCATCTACCATCATTGCAGGCACGGCAAAATCTCTCATACCCGGATTGGCAGAAGAGCCAATCATGACTTGGTAAATTTCTTTTCCTGCGACTTCTCTCACAGGCACGACATTTCCGGGACTGCTGGGCAGTGCAATTAAGGGTTCGAGTTGAGATAAATCTATTTCAGTATATTCATCATATTTGGCATTTTTATCAGCAAGAAGTTCGGCCCAGTCTTCTGCGCGATCTTGTTGTTTCAAAAATTCGAGCGTAATTTTATCGGAGGGAAATACACTGGCCGTTGCGCCCAATTCTGCGCCCATGTTTGCAATGACGTGCCTATCCATGGCAGAAAGTTGTTTCAATCCGGGGCCGTAATATTCAATAATTTTTCCTAAGCCGCCTTTAACATCATGCCGTCGAAGTAATTCTAAAATAATATCTTTAGCGCTCACCCAGTCGGGTAATTTGCCTGTTAATCTGACCCCCCAGATTTTTGGCATTTTAATATGGAAAGCTTTTCCGGACATGGCCATGGCTACTTCAATTCCACCGGCGCCCATCGCGAGCATTCCTAACGATCCACCTGCACATGTATGGCTATCTGATCCTAATAATGTTTTGCCGGGTATGCCGAATCGTTCCATATGAACAGGATGACTGACACCATTGCCGGGTTTACTAAACCACACGCCGAATTTTTGGCAGGCAGAGCGTAGAAAAATATGATCATCGGCGTTCTTAAAATCAGTTTGTAATAAATTATGGTCGACGTATTGGACAGAAACTTCAGCTTTTGTATGGGGAAGATTCATGGCCTCGCATTCCAGCATGACCATGGTACCTGTTGCGTCTTGTGCAAGCGTTTGATCTATTTTTAAGCCAATTTCTTCACCGATTTTCATCTCGCCTTCAACTAAATGGGCTGAAATGAGCTTTTGCGCAACATTGTGTGCCATAGTGACCTCCGTGTAGTATAACCAGCATTTTAACAGGGGATTGACACCTTTGAATACGCTTTCGACAGATCTTTATCAATTCACCATGGCTTATGGCTACTGGAAGTCCGGTATGGCGGATCACGAAGCGGTATTCCATCTCTTTTTTCGCCGCAGTCCGTTTAAAGGCGGATATGCCATAGCGGCAGGATTAGCCAATGTCATTGAATATATAGAAAATTTTAAATTAGATACTTCAGATTTAGATTATTTGTCCCAGTTTTTTCCCCAGGATTTCTTGGTTTATTTAAAAAATATGAAATTATCTGTAGATATAGATGCCGTAGAAGAGGGAACAGTGGCATTTCCTCAAGAGCCTCTGGTTAGAGTCAAGGGGCCGTTAATACAGTGCCAATTATTAGAAACGGCTTTATTGAACAGCATTAATTTTTCAACGTTAGTTGCAACAAAAGCTTCGCGTATTTGTTATGCCGCAAAAGGTGAGCCTGTTATAGAATTTGGTTTACGTCGTGCGCAAGGTCCGGATGGTGGATTAACGGCAAGTCGTGCGGCATATATTGGTGGATGTGTTGGAACGTCTAATGTTTTAGCAGGAAAAAAATATCATATTCCTGTTCGTGGTACACATGCACACAGTTGGGTAACAGCATTTTCTACAGAAGAAGAAGCGTTTGAAAAGTTTTCTCAAGCGATGCCAGATAATTGTTATCTATTAGTCGATACTTTTAATAGTCTTGAAGGCGTCAAAAAAGCGACAAAGATTGGTTCAAAATTATTAGGTATAAGATTAGATTCTGGGGATCTGGCTTATTTGAGTATTAAAGCCCGAAAGATTTTAGATCACGCAGGATTAAAAAATACTCATATTATGGCGAGCAATGATCTCGACGAATATATTATCCAGAGTTTAAAAGAACAAAAAGCAAAAATAGATATTTGGGCGGTGGGCACGAAATTATCAACAGCGTATGATCAACCTGCATTGGATGGCATTTATAAGTTAAGCGCGATTCGACCCAAAGGGGGTAAGTGGGAATATAAATTAAAGCTTTCAGAACAAAACGCAAAAATATCTACACCCGGATTGTTGCGCATAAAAAGATTTTTTAATAAAAAAAATGGTGCGATAGCTGATTGTATTTACGATGAGTTATTGGGCTTGCCCGAAAATATTTTAATTATTGATATATTAGATCCCACGCGCCGTAAAAAAATTCCCCTCGGCACAGAAAGCGAAGAACTGCTTAAAAGTATTTTTAAAAAGGGTAAATTAATTTATAAAATACCCAATATAGATATTTCGCGGGATAGAACAGCAAAGCAACTTAAATTATTTCATCCGGCCATAAGACGCTTTTTAAATCCGCATTTATACCCTATAGGTTTAGAGAAGAATTTGTTTGAGTTGCGGATGGGGTTGATTTTGAAGATGAAGAGTTCGTAGGGTCGGAGAGTTGATCCGCCTTTTTACCTGAATGTAATGCGGGTGTAAAAAATCGCATTTCTTCTGCAATTTCTACTGGTGGGTAGTTTTCAGGAGAGATTTTTTTCGCTTTGCTATCATTGCCAAGTTTTTTTTGAATTAGCGATGGTTCGAGTATTCCTATTTGTCTTTTAACGGTGCAGAGAAGTTCTTCGAATGAGTCTCCACAATAACGATACGGTAGTTGGAGGTTTTCTATTTCACCGGTTGGATAAAAACAGTCAATGGCCAGTACAATGACTTTTGTTATTTGTAAGAGGTCTTTCTTTTTTTCATCTACGACATCATCCTCTTCATCAAAGTCATCTTCATCATCAAATGATCCTTTAATTCTGTATGCGTCAGGATTTTTATCGCTGAGTTTTTTTCTGATTTCACTCAACTCTTCATGGGATTCGACATGAGTGTGTTCATTCAGAAAGGCTACTACCGTCATAAAGAAGGCCAGCTTAATACGATGTTCTGATGTAAGGCAAAAAGCCTCGAAATGTTCTAGGGGATTAAATACCGATTTTTTCTGGTCTAATAATAATTGAAATGGATTAGGATGATTAGCAGGATTGTAGTGTGTGCCTACTAATCTTGCGGATATATAGTTTATCTGGTGTTCAATGTCTAGGTTTTCGCCTGTTTCTAATATTATCCCTTTATCATTTCTGAGTGAGAAATAATTTGATCTTGTTCTGATATCAGAGTCGGGTTGTTTCCCCAGGCGGATGCCATTTTCGATTAATATAGCGTCAATGCTTTTGATCATTTTTTCTGCTGTTACGCCATCCAGTACAGATTTGCCGTTTTCTTCTAAATAAATAGTTATTTGGGCTCCATCAAATACATGCAAGTCTATAAGATCTTCGCATCGATATTTAGCAATGTTAAAAACCTTAAAAACTAATTGAAAGCCATAAATTATGGGGACCACAAGATTAAATGCTTTCTTTACATCTTCTGAATGTATGGATAGATGTAATTTCCAGCCGTACGTGTGTTTTATATGCCCTGAATTCTTTTTTGCAGAAGGGATAATGATAAAGAAATTTTCTGAATCATCGAGCCTGACTACACCGTCCTCACGTGCTTTTTGAGGTAATTCTTCAAATGTTAATAATTCGTTACTCATCATTGCCCTCGGTTTTTAATACAATTTGACTAATATTCTACGCCTCAAACCTTAAGGTTTTATTAAATCGGCGGGTGTGAATTCGGCTGCCAAACCGTGAGAATGGCTGAGATAGGGGGGCGAAGCGGGAGTGAGGGAAATAACGCTAAAATGGACCGGGATAAGCAGTGCCTGATGGTGGTTCAATAACCGAATAGGCGTAAAGATAAACAGAGCGTTGATGTGTTTTGCCGAATTCGCTCTGCGTAATAAGTGGTGTAAACGCTTGTAGTAATTCTTTCTGTTGTTTAGGTGGGAAAGTTTTAAGTGTTTCTTCAAAATTAGCTTTAACTTCTTCTAGGCTGGGTGGTTTGATTGTTTTCAGACGTTTGATCAGCGGGTCAGTTGAATTGTTAATATAATCAGCATAAAACAGTAATTTAAATTGTTTTTGATAAAGATGCGCATAAGCACTTAGAATTTTGTCTTGTTTTAATTTTAAAGCAATCTCCGTGAAATTATTTAGCGCTGCTGAAAAATCCTGAAAATCGCCATTGGCACCCATCAAGGGATAATTATTTGTTTTCAGCATTGTTGTATGTAATTGCTGAGTGTCTTGATCAACGCAATTTCCATATTGCGACAGCGCTTTTTCAATGTCGGGTGTGCTGGATTTTTGATTAGCCCAGTTGTTTGATGTTTGAGTCAGTATGACAGAACAATTATTGCTATCTGCAAGAGTAGTACTTGATGCAAGTAAAATAACTAAGCCAATAATATACATTAATTTCATCGTGCTTCCTGGGCTATTCAATAGCTATTCAATAAAAATTAATATGACAGAAACAACTAAGGTTGCTGCCATAAAGAAATTGAAAATATGTTCATGGGTTTCTGTTTTTAAATAGCGTTTTAAATTAGCGCCCAATAATAACCATGCGGCACTACAGGGTATGGAAACCATAAACAGTATTATGCCCATTACGATTACATCGTGGACATAATTTGTGGGTGCGACATAAATAGATAACGCACTGTTTGCGAGCAGCCATGTTTTGGGTGTTTTCCATTGAAAAATAGCCGCGTGCATAAAACTAAATGGTTTGAAATCATGGCGACTTCGGATGTTGTAATGTGCTTTGAGTATTTTATAAGCCAAGTAGAGTAAATAAATAGCACCGATTATTTTTAGAATATGTTTCGCGATGGGAATTTCTTCGAAAATAACGCCAAATCCTAAAGCGGAAATAAAAAATAAAACAGGAAAGCCAATGCATGTTCCCAAAAAATGAGGGATGCAGCGGCGAAAATGATGATTCAGTCCGGCATTCATCAACATGAAGTTGCTAGGGCCGGGTGTTAATGTCGCTGAGATAGAAAATAATATGACAGCGATTAAGTCTTCCACAAAGTGTACTTCCTCAGGATGGCAGTGAGTGCGCTTTTTCAGAATGACTGTGCGTTGCGCATTTCTCAATAAAGCTCTTAAATAACGGGTGGCCTTCTCGGGGTGTTGACGTAAATTCAGGATGGAATTGACACGCGACAAACCACGGATGATCTTTTAATTCAATCATTTCAACTAAACCTGTTTCTTTGGAAATTCCTGCAATGCTTAATCCCGCTGATTTTAATTGCGGTAATAAATCTTGGTTTACTTCATAGCGATGTCTGTGGCGCTCTTGAATTTCTTTTTTGCCATATATTTTTTTAGATAAAGAATTGTCATCTAATATACATGTCTGGTTACCCAATCTCATCGTGCCGCCGAGATCAGTTTTGCCCATGCATTCGGATGTTAATGCAATAACGGGGTAGGGAGTTTTAGGATCAAACTCAGTACTGTTTGCATGATTAAGTTTTGCGACATTACGCGCAAATTCAACAACAGCCACTTGCATGCCAAGACAGATACCTAAATACGGAATTTTATTTACTCTGGCGTATTCCACGGCTTTGATTTTGCCTTCAACACCGCGTTGACCAAAACCACCGGGAACAATAATACCCTGAATATTTTCCAATAAACTATTGCCTGTTTTTTCAAGAAGTTCAGCATCAATATATTGAATATTGACTTTAGTTTGGGTTTTTATTCCTGCGTGTCGAATCGCTTCCGCTAATGATTTATAGCAATCCGCCATGCCAATGTATTTTCCGACCATGGCGATATTAATCGTTTTCTTCGGATTTTTTTCAGCATCGACCACTTTTTGCCAATCACTTAAATCAGCAGGCTTTGTTTTAAGATGTAATTTTTCAGCAACCAGATCATCCAGTTTTTGTTGATGTAATAATAACGGTATTTCATAGATGCTGGGCATATCGGGTAGAGAAATCACGCCGGCTTTTTCAACGTTGGTAAATAACGCAATTTTATTTTGCGCTTCTTGTGAAATATCTTTTTCTGAACGGCAAATTAAAATATCAGGTTGAATACCAATGGAGCGTAATTCTTTAACAGAATGCTGAGCAGGTTTTGTTTTTATTTCACCGCTGGTAGGTATATACGGAACCAGTGCGAGATGTATAAATAGAGTCTGTTGTGAACCTAATTCGATACGCATTTGTCGAATGGCTTCTAAGAAGGGAAGTGATTCGATATCGCCGACAGTACCACCAATTTCAACGATAGCTATTTCTGCATTTTTTGCAGCTTGTGCAATACATAATTTAATTTCGTCAGTAACGTGAGGAATAACTTGTACCGTTCCACCTAAATAATCACCTTGGCGTTCTTTGCGTAAGACATTGGCATAGACTTTTCCTGCCGTAAAATTATTGTCACGAGAAAGTGTGACATGCACAAAACGTTCATAATGCCCGAGATCTAAATCAGTTTCTGCGCCATCCGCAGTGACGAAAACTTCGCCATGTTGAAGCGGACTCATCGTGCCCGGATCGACATTTAAATAGGGATCTAATTTGATGAGTGTTACCGATAATCCGCGTGCTTCTAAAATCGCTCCTAGAGAAGCAGACGCAATTCCTTTGCCTAAAGAAGAAATCACGCCACCCGTAATAAAAATATATTTGGTCACAATGTTACCCACTCTTTTGGTTTTAAAAAATAATCGGTTAATTGAGCTTCTTGACTTCCTGGTTCAGGATGCCAGTTGTAAACCCAATTGGCTTGTGGCGGTAGAGAAACAAAAATAGACTCAACACGGCCTCCGAATTGTAACCCAAATAGGGTCCCGCGGTCATAAATTAAGTTAAATTCTACATAGCGTCCACGTCGATAACATTGGAAGGCTTTCTCCTTTTCTCCATAAGCCAGATCTTTGCGCTTCTCAACAATGGGGATATAGCCTGGTAGAAAATGGTCGCCGATGCTTTTGGTGAGCTCAAAACAGTGTTCAAAGTTTTTTTCATTTAAGTCATCAAAAAACAGTCCGCCGATACCGCGCATTTCATCCCTGTGTTTTAAGTAAAAGTATTCATCGCAGTTCTTTTTATACTGGGAATATATCTCTTTTCCAAAGGGATCGCAGGCTTGTTTGGCGGTTTGATGCCAATGCATGCAATCTTCTTCAAATCCATAATAGGGCGTTAAATCAAATCCACCGCCGAACCACCAAATAGGGTCGGCATTTTCTTTGGTCGCCATAAAAAAGCGAATATTACAGTGTGTGGTAGGGACATACGGATTATGGGGGTGAAGTACCAAAGAAACGCCCATGGCATCAAAATTTCTACCCGCGAGCTCAGGGTGTTGTGCACTTGCTGCGGGAGGGAGGTTATCGCCGGTTACGTGAGAAAAATTTACGCCTGCTTTTTCGAAGACGCGACCATTTTGCAAGACACAACTTTTTCCGCCGCCACCTTTGGAATGTGTCCAATTATCCGCACGAAATGCAGTGCCATCTATTTTAGTGAGTGCATCACAGATGTTTTTTTGTAGTTGAATTAAGTAATTTTCAACGTCTTTCATAAGTCGATATCTCCAAAAAACTGACCTGTTTAGTATATCATTGCTTGACTGTTCAAGATGACCGGCTAAAATACGCTCCCTAGTTTGTGCGGGAATAGCTCAGTTGGTAGAGCACGACCTTGCCAAGGTCGGGGTCGCGAGTTCGAGTCTCGTTTCCCGCTCCATTTTTCACGGATATATATATTATGCAGGCTGGGTGGCAGAGTGGTTATGTAGCGGCCTGCAAAGCCGTGTACGCCGGTTCAATTCCGGCCCCAGCCTCCAATCTACATATATATAGTATGCCCGGGTGGCGAAATTGGTAGACGCAAGGGACTTAAAATCCCTCGGGGCTAAAACTCCATGCCGGTTCGATTCCGGCCCCGGGCACCAAATTTTTAAGTTATACCACTAAACGTTTTTCTGATTTAATCAAAATTAATTATTATTTTTTGTTATTCCCCTATATTTTTAATTGTATTTCTAATAATATTTCCAGCTATATTTATAGATTTATTTATAGTTCTAAAGAAATTATTTAAAGCATTTATTATTTTTATGGAAAATAATTATTCTAAAAATAATTTTGTTAACACTTGACAACGAGTCCGTTTTTCGAAATAGTTGTAACCTCTTAAACATAGCCGCTTGAAGGAGTGAGTTGCATGAGATTGAAACCAGTTTTAGCTTCAATTATTTTATTAGGTGTAAGTGGCACTGCATTCGCAGCCACAAATTCAAACGTAAATGTTCAAAACCAACTGAACACGATGCAGTCCCAAATTAACTCAATGGAACAAGTGATCAACCAAAACAATGGTATGACTCAATCCGGCGGTGGCACAGCTTTGCAACAACGATTAGCTGCTTGCCCAAACTGGTATGATTCAATCAGCGTCAGTGGCTTGATTAATGTCGACGGTATTTTATCTTCACGTCGTGCAGGTTTTATGGCAGAAAATGATGACAGCGTTCCGAAGTCTGTTTTCGGTGATCGAAGTGCGTCTGACTTAGCTTTGGACAATGCTGATTTATTTGTAGATGCGCAAGTTAATTCTTGGACAAAAGCACACATTGGTATTAATTACCAAAACAATAACAACAACTATACCGATGACAACCCAAAGAGTCCTGAGGGTTCAAACACCAATCAATCGCTTATCATTAAGCCTTGGATGGGAAGTTTAATTGACGAAGCCTATGTGACCTTTGGTGATTTCTGCCGCAGTCCGATTTACTTCAGAGTGGGTAAACAATACTTAAACTTCGGTAATTATGATCGATTTGCAACAGTACCGACATTTACACAATTGTTATCACAAACCAATGAAACAGCTGCAACGTTAGGCTTTGTTTCAAATGGTTTTTATGGTTCTGTGTACGGATTCCGTGGAATTCCTTCTGTAACAGACAATGAGAGTACTCTTGGTGGTTCAGGTCATTTTTACGGTCAAACGGTTAATGTTAACAACTGGGGTGCAAACTTAGGTTGGTCCATGAAGAATTGTGATTCCAGCCTTAATCTTCAGGCGGGTTACTTGAACAATATGGCTGATGTTGACTATGTTAGCCAATCCACAAACTGGGCGTTTGGTTCCGGTAATTTGTCGAATAATGGATATCGTAATCCTACGGGTGCCGTAAGTTTGGATGCTACGGGTTCGTTGGGAATGTTCGATGGTTATGCTCACTTTGTCACAGCCGTAGACAACTTTAACAGAAATGATGTTAACGATGTTTTAAGCAGTGGCGTTACGAATCTCACCAATGGTGCTGAACCTTCTGCGTTAGTGGTTGGTGCAGGTGTAACAACGGGTATTGCAAATCATAAATCACGTTTTGGTTTAGATTACCAATATTCATGGAATGCGCTATACGTTGGTTTATATGGAATACCGCAAGCACGTTTGGAAGGAACGTTCGATATGAATGTTTCGAAGAATGTGAATGTCGGTCTCTATGTATACCATGACGAAGACTATGACATTGGAAGTGGCGGTACGGGCAGAGGCGCTACAACGGGTGTATTACACTTAGGCGTAATGTTTGCTTAATTTGTACGAGCAATTGCTTCAAGGAAGAGCCCGTCTTTATGACGGGCTTTTTTTATGTGAGAAATTTTATTTAAGTGAAGATAAAGAGGATATACCATGAAAAAACAATTTTTTTCGCTGATGGTTGTTGCAGGTTTGTTATCAATCACAAAACCTGTATTAGCCGATGATCAAGCATCTGTACAAGATACCGAGAAAAAACTTCAAAAAATGACCGCACAAGCGGAAGCACTTGAATCTGAAATGAAAGCATTAAATTCTCAAATCCATGAATTAAAAGTTGAGCAACACGATTTAAAGCAACAAGTAAAAACCGAAAAAGTCGAAGCAACGGCAGTTGTACCTGTAGTGTCTACTATGCGCAATCCTCAAACTTCCGCAGCCGCACATGCGCGTCTTTCTTACCCGCAAGCAATGGAAGTTTCGCCTCAAGCTTGTATGAAACCTTGCGTAAAACCCGTGCCATTTATTCCACTTCCCAATTACCTAAGTGGCTCACCTGTCACGATTACGTCGTATTTAGGAAGTCATACCAGTTTCTCGCCATTTGATTTGGTCGTGACTTATACGGATTACATGGAAAATTTAAATTTATTACAATTACGACAAACTATTTTTAATAATTATCGCGACAGTGGTGTTACACCTCCCACGGGTCCCATGTTGATGCTCAGTGGAAAAATTGAAGGGCAAGCGATTTATCAAAATAATTATAGTGCAGGTCATTCGAGCCGAATTGATTTATCTACAGCAGAGTTGGATTTAATTCCTATCATCAATCAATGGGCGGGTGGATTTGTGTCATTTAAATATGACAATAGCCAGGCCCCGAATGTTCCACTGACAAGTAATTCGCGTGTTCATTTGGACGAAGGATTTTTAACGCTCGGGAATCTCAATCAAGCACCTATTTATTTAACCTTAGGGCAGTTTTATGTGCCGTTTGGAAATTATTCCTCTTTGATGATTTCTTCGCCACTGACGCAACAGATTTTCCAAACACGCGCGCGTGCATTGGAATTGGCTTATATGCATCCCTGTAATCGTGGACTCTATGCTCAGGCATATATGTTTAACGGTGATAGCAATGTCAGTAACAATGACAATGTTAATAATATTGGTGGTAACGTTGGGTTTATGTTCAGCAAAGACGATGAATGGAATATTGATACCAGTGTGGGCGCAATTGCGAATGTTGCAGATTCATTAGGCATGCAACAAACGAACCTGCCCGTAGGATTTTTAGGATTTAGTCCTCTTAATAGTAATACTTTAGTTCGACAAGTGCCGGGTGCTTCAGCGCATCTAAATTTTGGTCTTGGTCAATTTGGTATGAAAACAGAATACGATACGGCTATGTCTGATTTTGCATCGCAAGATTTAATGTACAACGGCCAAGGTGCAAGACCTGCAGCACTGAATGTTGAAGGGTTTTATAACTTCCGTGTGATGGATAAACCGAGTGCAGTTGCAATCAGTTATGGCCAATCATGGCAAGCGTTGGCATTAGGTGCGCCGCAATATCGTTATGAAGCATCGTTCTTAACATCTATTTGGAAAGATACGTTGCAGCAAATCGAATTTCGTCATGATATTAATTATGATCAGCCAGATTCAGCTTCAGGTGCAAGAGTTGCGACACCTGCTTCAGCAATTGGCGGATCAAGTAACACCGTTACTTTATTATTAGGCATTTATTTCTAAGTATTTTGAGGGGAGGCAAATATGTTAATCGACGCATATTTGCCTGCTTTATTAGATTTTTTAAAAAAGTTAAGTCCAGAAATTCTCAAGATATACCATCAGGATTCTGTTGAAATCAAAACAAAGCCAGATCATTCGCCCGTTACCGAAGCGGATTTAATGTCTCATAACGCTATTCTAGAATTTTTAAAAAAATTAACGCCTGATATACCCGTTATTTCTGAGGAAGCTGAATTTCAAAATAATATTAATATTAATGCTAATCAATTCTGGCTTGTGGATCCGTTAGATGGTACACGCGAATTTATCGCAAAAACCGATGATTTTAGTATTAATATTGCGCTAATTGAAAATCATATTCCCATATTAGGTATTATTTATGCTCCCGTATTTGATATAAGTTATTTTGCCATAAAAAATAAAGGCGCTTTTAAAAAACAGGGCGATCAACCCCAAGAAAAAATTCATGTCAGAAAATTAAATCTTGAAAAACCTATTGTCATTGCCAGTCGTCGTCATGCCAACAATGAAAAATTACAAAAATTTTTCGAGTCCATTAAAAATTACGAAAGAATTTCTCGAGGCAGTGCAATCAAATTTTGTTTAATTGCAGAAGGCAAAGCGGATATTTATCCACGGTTTGGTGAAACTTTTTTTTGGGACACCGCAGCGGGTCAGTGTATTGTCGAGGAAGCGGGTGGTCACGTAGTAGATGCAAAAGGAAATCCATTGCGTTACAATGGCGCGCCACCGTATTTGAATACGTATTTTTTTGCAGTTGGAGATGGCGCTGATTTTTTTATTTTTTAAATCTTTACTTAAGGAGTGAGCTGCATGAGATTAAAACCGGTATGTGCTTCAATTATTTTATTAGGATTAAGTGGCACAGCTTTTGCAGCCACCAATTCAAATGTCGATGTTCAGAATCAATTAAACACCATGCAATCCCAAATTAATTCTATGCAACAAGTGATCAACCAAAACAATGGTATGACTCAATCCGGCGGTGGCACAGCTTTGCAACAACGCTTAGCGTCATGCCCTAACTGGTATGATTCCATCAGCGTCAGTGGTTTAATTAATGTCGACGGTATTTTATCTTCACGCCGCGCAGATTTTATTGGCCTTACAGAAGGGCCTACCGTAGAACCTTATTTCGGTGATCGAAGTGCATCTGACTTAGCCTTAGACAATGCTGATTTATTTGTAGATGCTCAAGTTAATTCTTGGACAAAAGCGCACATTGGTATTAATTACCAAAACAATAACAACAACTATACTGATGACAATCCAAAGAGTCCTTCTAGCGTTACTGACAATGGTAGTAATGTTAACAATTCTCTGATTATTAAACCTTGGATGGGAAGTTTAATTGACGAAGCCTATGTGACCTTTGGTGATTTCTGCCGCAGTCCGATTTATTTCAGAGTCGGTAAACAGTACTTAAATTTCGGTAACTATGACAGATTTGCAACAGTACCAACCTTTACACAATTGTTATCACAAACCAATGAAACAGCTGCAACGTTAGGCTTTGTTTCCAATGGTTTTTATGGTTCTGTGTACGGATTCCGTGGAATTCCTTCTGTAACAGACAATGAGAGTACTCTTGGTGGTTCAGGTCATTATTACGGTCAAACGGTTAATGTTAACAACTGGGGTGCAAACTTAGGTTGGTCCATGAAGAATCAAGACTCAAGTCTTAATCTTCAAGTGGGTTACTTGAATAATATGGCGGATGTTGATTACGTGAGCGCATCTGGCGACCAGTTCGGTCTCGGTAATGGTAACTCATTGACGGCTTCGGGGTACACTTATTCCGTTGGTGCGGTGAGCGTAGATGCATCGGGTAGCCTGGGTATGTTTGATGCTTACGTACACTATGTTGGAGCGATTGATAATTTTGCTCCCGCTGATGTGAATCCTGAACTAAACACGAGTGGTGTGAATGGTGCAGAACCTCAAGCATTAGTAGTAGGCGCAGGTATAACAACGGATATTGCAAATCATAAATCACGTTTTGGTTTAGACTACCAATATTCATGGGAATCTGAGTTTGTCGGCTTGTACGGCATACCAGAAGCACGTGCTGAAGCAACGTTTGATATGAGCGTTAACAAGAATGTAAATGTAGGTCTCTATGTGTATCATGATCAGGATGACAGTCTTTCTGATGGCGGTACAGGCAGAGGTTCAACAACAGGCGTATTACACTTAGGCGTGATGTTTGCTTAATTAAGATACTGCAGCAAGAAAAAACCCGTCTTTATGGCGGGTTTTTTTTTACGTGGTACAATTTCGACCTCATGTGGGGGAGAGTGCAATGACAACATTATCAAAGAAACATATTAAAGTTGCTATTACCGGCAGCGCAGGACAAATCGGATATGCGTTATTATTTCGCATAGCCTCAGGCCAAATGTTTGGTGCAGACACGACCGTAGATTTACAGCTGTTAGAATTAGACGCCGCTTTGCCTATGCTTCATGGCGTAGTGATGGAATTACAAGACTGTGCTTTTCCCTTATTACGAAATATCACAGCAACTTCAGATGTAAATACAGCCATGAAAGATATTAATTGGGCGGTATTAGTAGGATCAGTTCCACGCAAAGATGGCATGGAACGTGCTGATTTATTAAAAATTAATGGCGGAATATTTAAAGCCCAAGGCAAAGCTATAAATGATCATGCCGCTGATGATGTGAGAATATTTGTTGTGGGCAATCCGTGTAATACCAATGCTTTAATAGCAATGCATCATGCACCGGATGTTCCCAAAGATAGATTTTATGCTATGACCAGATTAGATCAAAACCGTGCTCAGACTCAATTGGCTATAAAAGCAGGGGTTAATACAGATGATGTGAATAATATCATTATTTGGGGAAACCACTCCTCCACACAATACCCTGATTTTTATAATGCAAAGATTAAAAATAAAGCTGTTATAGATATTATTAAAGATAAAAAATGGCTAGAAGAAGAATTTATTCCCATTGTTCAAAAACGCGGCGCAGCAGTAATTAAAGCGCGTGGTGCTTCTTCAGCCGCATCTGCTGCAAATGCAGCTGTTGATAGCGTTTATTCGCTGACGCATGATACAGCGCCTAATGAAGTCTATTCTGTTGCATTATGTTCACAAGGTGAATATGGAATAGATGAAGGCTTAATTTTTTCTTATCCTTGTCGTACCGAAAAGGGTAAAGTGATTGTTCAAACGGATTGGACGCATAATGATTTTGGTCAGCAGAAAATAAATCTTACGCGGGATGAACTTAAATCAGAAAGGGATGCCGTAAAAGATTTAGGTTTGATCTGAGGGGCGCTATGAATATCGTCCTTACTATGCTTTATCATCGGGTATTTTGACTAAAGGTTTTTTCCCTTGCGTGAATTATTTCGACAAAATGCCTCTGCTTCACTGCATAGATTTGTTCCTAATCGCTGGGATGTATTTGCAATTTTGCTTGTGTTTTCTTTGTTGGTATTGTCATCACTTGCGGCAAAGCAAATGTCGGTGCCGTATCAACTGGGTCAGCCTATTCCCATTTCACTTTCGTCTTCGTATTTGCCCAGTTATGCTTTACAGAGTGTGCTGCGTTTATTTATCGCGCTTTTCTTTTCACTGGTCTTTACCTTTACGATTGGAACATTAGCGGCTAAAAATAAACATGCCGAAAAAGTGTTGATTCCCATCTTAGATATTTTGCAATCAATACCCGTCATGGGATTTTTGTCGATTACGGTTGTTGGATTTATTGCATTATTTCCAGGAAGTTTGTGGGGTGCGCAATGCGCGTCTATTTTTGCCATATTTACCGCACAAGTGTGGAATATGACGTTTAGTTTTTATCAAAGCATGCGGACGTTACCTGTCGAATTACGTGAAGCGTCAGATATGTTTCATCTTTCCGCGTGGCAGCGATTTTGGCGCGTCGAAGTGCCGTTCGCGATGCCGGGATTATTGTGGAATACCATGTTATCCATGTCAGGCAGTTGGTTTTTCGTCGTCGCTTCTGAAGCGGTCACGGTAAATAATCAAACTATTACTTTACCCGGGATTGGATCTTATATAGCTGTGGCGATTGCACAAAAAGATATGCATGCGATTTTCCTGGTTGTTTTAACGATGTTTGCAGTAATTTTATTATATGACCAATTATTATTTAGACCCCTCATAAAATGGGCTGAACGGTTTCGCATTGAACAAGTGACTGTGGCACAAACGAAGAATTCTTGGATTGGCAATTTATTTCACAGAACTTTTTTGATGAAGTATGTGGGGATATTTTTAAGTTATCTGGGTGATAAATGGATTAATATTAAATTATTCAGATATGAGCCCACGAGTCACCACAAAAATTTACCCGCGGTATGGAACAATATTTTTATTGTAATGTGGTATGTGGCGTTATTTATTACATTGTCCTACATGGCTTATTTTTTGTGGAATTTTTTGAGCGCTACGGTTACGGCTGCCGAGTTGCGGCATGTTTTTGTGCTGGGAATATATACAGCCTGTCGTGTGTTTAGCATTGTATTAATCAGTACATTAATATGGGTGCCATTGGGTGTATGGATTGGGTTACGAACGCAGCTTGCTGAAGTTATTCAGCCCATTGCGCAATTCCTCGCGGCATTCCCGGCGAATTTATTATTTCCGTTTATTGTCATCTTGATCATTCGTTATAACCTCAATGTGAATGTCTGGACGACGCCCTTAATGTTATTAGGCACGCAGTGGTATATTTTATTTAATGTTATTGCAGGCGCTTCAGCTTTACCTAAAGACTTAAGGCAGGTGACAGATAATTTGGGTGTAAAAGGCTGGTTGTGGTGGAAGAAATTAATTCTGCCCGGAATTTTTCCGTATTATGTGACAGGTGCTATTACTGCTGCAGGTAATGCCTGGAATACCAGTACTGTTGCTGAAGTCGTGACGTGGGGAAATACGACGTTGCGTGCTGACGGTCTGGGTGCTTTTATTATGCATTCGAGTGCCATCGGTAATTTTGCTGAGTTAGCATTGGGTATTGGTGTGATGGCGTTGTTGGTTGTAGCGTTTAATCGTATTTTATGGCGACCGTTGTATAATCTTGCTCAACGAAAGTACAAATTGGATTAAATTATGGCTGACGAAGATATTATTATTCAAGTGAATGATATTACGAAATCATTCCGAAAATCTGAGACGCAAGATTTATTGGTCTTAGACAAAATTAATTTCACGATGCGTAAAGGTGAAATCGTTGCGCTTTTAGGTCGTTCGGGTTCAGGTAAATCCACGCTATTGCGAATTATTGCGGGATTAATTCCGCCTACGTCGGGCGAAGTGATTTACCGCCAAGAAAAAGTCACGGGTCCTGTTCAAGGTGTAGCAATGGTATTTCAGAATTTTGCCCTTATGCCATGGCTAACTGTTTTACAAAACGTAGAGCTGGGTTTAGAAGCATTAGGTGTTCCCAAAGCGGAAAGACGAGTAAGGGCTTTAAAAGCGATAGATATTATTGGTCTTGATGGTTTCGAGTCTGCTTTTCCGAAAGAAATTTCAGGTGGCATGAAGCAGCGCGTAGGATTTGCGCGAGCATTAGTTGTAAATCCAGATATTTTACTTATGGATGAGCCTTTCTCTGCACTGGATGTATTAACGGCAGATAATTTAAAAAGCGATTTATTAGATTTATGGCAAGAAAAAAAGACGAATACCAACGGCATATTATTTGTTACGCATAATATAGAAGAAGCGGCTATTTTAGCGGACAGAATTATTGTATTTGGCAGTGAGCCTGGATTTATTCGTGCAGAATTAAATGTGAGTTTGTCACATCCTCGCAATGATCAAACGGATGCGTTTCGAAAATTAGTGGATCAAATTTATATGTTGATGACGACACGTCCGGGGGATGAAAAATCGTTAATTAAGCGTGCGATTGCGTACAAGAAAATTGGCATAGGTTATCGTTTGCCGGATGTTGATGTGTCAGAATTATCAGGATTATTAGAGACGCTGGATGCGGCTGAACTTAAAGGGCGTATGGATTTGCCGGATGTGGCTGATTATTTACATTTAAATATTGACGATTTATTTCCCATTACAGAAGTATTAGAAATTTTAGGATTTGCGACCGTTTCCGCCGGTGATATTGAATTAACGAAAGCGGGTATTGATTTTACGAATGCGGATATTTTGGAGCGCAAGAAGATTTTCGCAAACCATCTTTTAAAATCCGTTCCACTGGTTGAACATATTAAACAGGTATTAGATGAACGCCCGAATCATCGTGCGAACAAAGAACGTTTTGTGAATGAGCTTGAGGACCATTTGAGTGAATCCGAAGCT
>Ga0206884_1019_pt1 | contig 54082 bp, 55 predicted proteins | sample Alteio_BWOrgCont_FD_152914 | JGI IMG/M metagenome (GOLD analysis project Ga0206884, IMG submission 152914) | Enriched cells from forest soil in Barre Woods Harvard Forest LTER site, Petersham, Massachusetts, United States -... | ecosystem: Environmental > Terrestrial > Soil > Temperate forest > O...
TTCACAGATCATCATTTGTAAATGTCTTTTACTTACAGCCAGCTGCTTGTTCGGTACAGATGTAATGTTAATTTGAGGCTAATTGTTTTAATTCATTTGAATCGTTAGTTTATCATGCTTAGGTTTGTTTTAAACTACAGATATACGGGCCCATGTTTACCATCGAGCAAATAAACACCATACATGAAAAGCTGGGTAACATGAAAGACTTTTCCAGTTATGTAACTGCCCTTAAATCGCTGGGGGTTGAAAAGTACGATTCCTATTTAACTGACGGGCATTCGCAATACTTCGGGGGCAGGGGGATATCATATTGAATCGGCACCTGTTCATGAAAAACTGACCATTGCCGACAATAGCAACAAAGAAAGCTTTTTACATCACCTCAAATTGCACGAGGAAAGAAAAACTGATTATATTACGATGTCGCGCGGCCTGGCAGAAAGCGGCATAGAAAAGTGGACAGTAGATGCTAATGCCGCAACCATTTCTTATCTCGATAAAAAGGGTAATCCACTGTTGATAGAACCGATTGTTTAAAATTCAGGTAACAAGGTAAAGTCGAAAGTCTTAAGCCGAAAGTCTTAAGTCAGATTTTGCCCCTTTTTCCTTACTTCAAACTTGAACCAACAATTGTGAAAACAAAAACAAATACTATCCCGCAATCACTTGCGTTTAATAAATAATATTCTTTAAATTTACTGATATATTCTATTGTTGCGCCGATATGCGTTGATGCTTAGTGTGAAGTCCTAAGTCAGAAGTCCTGACGAAATTCGACTTAAGACTTAGGACTAAAGACTTTCGACTTAATCTGTTGTTCTATTATTCACTTCTGTTTAACTAAAAGTATATGGAAACGATCATGATACAGGAAGCGGACGAAGCCACACTGGATATAGTGACCACCGCTTTACAAATGGAAGGCTACCAGGTTTGCAACCTGACGGATAACAACGAAAATGCGCTGGACATGATCCGGCGGTACCACCCCAAAATGATTCTATTGGACTGCTGGCTCCGCAATAATTCTGCCGGACAGGTTAGTCAATGGATCAAATCGCATTTTCCGCGCTTGCCCGTGGTGGCCTTTAGCTGTGATAACCAGATTGAAGAAAAATACCGCCAGTTTGGATTTGACGACTATGTTAAAAAACCGTTTGACCTGAACGTGCTTTACAAAGTGATAAAAAAACAAGTACGCAAACGTAAAAGGCTCCACCCGGTTGCTCAATCGGCTTAACGTGGAAATTAAGTAACCCATGTACAAATTTCATTGTTTAACCAGGCGCTGTTAAACAGCGCTTTTGTTTTTTCAAGCCATGACAGCCAGCGAAAATCGAAGTAAGAAAAAAGGCCCGGTACAACCGGCGCCCGAACTCCGAACGGAGGGTCCGCTTAAAGAGAAAGACCAGCAGGGGCAGGCAGCTGAACGAGGAAGGAAACTCGCGCAGGAAGCACTGGTGCAATGGCGGTCGTTAAAACAAAAAATCGCAGATAAATTTAAAAAATAATCAGGCACCTTCCAATGCCTGATTATAAATCAACTGACCTTAAGAACGACTGAAGGTTTTTTGCACCTCTTTAATTTACGGATGCTTTGTTTCAATTGGTTTACGATGCATCATCAATCCGCTTATCCTGTTTTGAGTCTTTTTTCCGGGGCTGTTTTGAAGCGTTTGAGCCTACGCCAAAACGGTAAGAAAAAGTTAATGTAGCCCTTGAGCTTACTGTGCGACGTTCAAAATTGAGTAACAGATCATCGCTGCTTCTTAAAAATGCCCACTTTCGGCTGTTAAAGATATCATTGGCATTAAAACTCAGCGAAGCCCTGTTTCCAGCGAAGTCATACTTTGCAGCGGCATCCAATCCAAAAGCCGCGCGGTTTTCGTCCTGCAAAATCATGTCCGGTGCACGATAATCTGCGTGGATTTGAAATGACAGCCTCTGTATGGGTGTCACATTACTGGTGACATTCGCATTCCAGCTGAGCCCGTTGTTAGCAGCTATGCCAAATAGCGGGGCTGCATCGTTATCCCTGTCATAAATATTGGCATTGGCAGTAAGGTCCCATCCTTTTAGCAGGTTAAAGTGGCCTATCAGCTCCAGCCCGGTAGTGGTTGAGCGTTTTAAATTTTCGGGCGTTGTGACCGTTACGTCACCAACCGGGTCGCTTTGAACATGTTTTATTACATTGTCGATCCTATCGTAGTAAATGCCTGAGGTAAAGGATACATTTTGCCAGGTTTTATTATAATCCAATTCCAGGTCGTTTATGCTTTCGGGCATTAAAGCCGGGTTACCTTTGGAGTAATTTACCGGATCAGAAAAATCTGTTGTCGAATTTAATTCCCGCGCAGATGGCCTCGAGACCCGGTTGGTAAAAGTGAACTGCAACTGGCTGTTGTCTTCAAGCTTTTCGGTTAGCAAAACGCTGGGATAAAAGCCCTTGACGGGTACTTTCACGGGAGCGGCAAATAGTAAATTATTTGCATTATAACTCGTAAAGGTGGCTTTAAGGTGGCTGTTCTCGGCCCTCAATCCTGCCTGGTAGCTAAAATAGCCGATCTGGTCCTTATAATTCAAATAAAGGGCCTGAACCTGGTTATCGCTGCTAAAAAAATCGGTAAATGAATAAAACGGAGCATCGCCAGCGTCTAAAACGTTATAGGCATATTGGTCGTTATTGCCGATAGTGACCTGGCCGCGGTAGCCGGTTGAAAATTGACCTGCTTTGCCAACCGGTAAAACATAATCTGCCTGTATATTATAATTGGTGATGTAATTCCTGATATCACTTATTAGCGGTGTATCAATGGCAGGTGCCTGTTCCCCGTTTATGCTGTTAAAATGCGTTGTATATTCCTGGTAATTCCTGGAACTCCCGTACGCGTAAGAGAAATTGAACGTTAGTTCCTCTTTCGGTTTCTTGAAATGTTGGCTATAGTCCAGGTCAAATTCATAACTATTGCCATTGTTATTTATGGTATTATAGCGATTGATGGACTGAACAGGGGCGCCGTCTGCAGCTAAATTATTAATAGTTAAAAACTCATCACGGTGAGTATTGCGCGAGTTGAAACTGCCGGAGACACCTAATTTGCCCTGCGGTGTAAATGAATAATCGACACCAGCTTTTACAAATTGGATTTTGTTTCGGGTAACTGAGGGGAAGGTTTCGTTGGAATACCGGATGGAGTCAACGGGACTTAAAAAAGTCATGTTCTGGATCCCGTTGCTGTACGTATTTCCATTCTTCAGGCTATAGTTCCCGTACAGGTTTACCTTGCCGCTTTGGTAACTCAGGTTGGCATCGGCGTTATAGTTATCGCGGGTACCGGCGCCAATATCTGCCGAACCGTTTAATCCAGGCCTGCTGTTCTTTTTTAGAATGATATTGATGATACCCTCGCCATTAGCATCATACTTAGCCGGTGGGTTGGGAATCACTTCTATACTTTCGATAGCGCTGGCCGGTATAGATTGAAGGATTTGGGTAACGTCACCATTGGCAATAACTGAAGGTTTCCCATCAATAAGGACTTTAACACCGGTAGATCCGCGGAGGCTCACATTCCCATTGCCATCAATCTGCAGGGTGGGGACGTTCTGTAACAAATCCGCCGCATTACCACCTTTGCTCACCAGGCTCTGGTTAACTGAAAACACCTTTTTACCATCGATATTTTGTAATGCCTCTTTTTGGGCGGTGATAACAACCTGTTTCAGTAAATTGTTATTCGAAGCGGCCATTGGGAGCGTGCCTAAATTTAAATCGCCGGTTGCCGGGTTGATCAGTATGTTTTCTTTAAAGATATCATTGTAACCAACATAGTTTATCCGCAGATTAAACGCCCCGGCCGACACATTTTCAAGCACGAAATTGCCGCTTGTATCGGTTTGGATTCCTTTGACAGGAGCTTTGGTTTGCTGATTTAATAAAGCCACCGTCGCAAACGGGATAGGTTCATGCGTAAGTGAGTCGGTTAACCTTCCGGATATTTTTGTATTGTACTGCCCATATCCTTTGGCAGCAATCAGCAGGAGCAAACCGATTGCCGCTATTTTTAATTGAAGAAATCTCATGAACTGGTTTTTGATGGTCAAAGCTCTCCCGGCAAGGTGGAACCTTGTAATTGTCGATAATGAAGCTTACCCAATCAGGCATCCGCTGAAAACAGATGCGCTCAAACATTCGGTCTTAACTAAAACAGCTGTTCCGCTGGCGGAGTTACGCCTTTTAAACGCAGGTAAATGGTGGTTTGGCCCCGTTGATGGGTTTGATGTTCAAATGCCTTACCGAATAGTCCGCTTCTTGTAATGTCATGTTTGCCAAACTTTGTGGTTTCCTGCAGTTGATCGGGCGTCATATTTTGAAGTGTGCTTATTACCCAATCGTAGCTATCCATTACCGCTTTTATGGTAGCTTCCTTCGTCGGTGAGGCGTTTTTTTCATTAATATTATGAGCGGCAAGTACATCACCAATAGGGTTTGGTTTATCGCTTGCAACAGTAGCAAAGATATAATTGGCATCCGATAAATGAAGCATTTGCTGCGCAAACGAGCGGATCTCCGGCGTTGGTTTAAAACCGTAACCATCTTCGGGCATAGCATCCAGATAGGCTTTGGTGTATGTTTTTGCCCGCTGCCATTCGGCTACCATTTGTGATTGCGTAAATTGGGCGAATACTGAACTGCTGACAAATATTAATGCCAGGACTGTAAACAATAGTGATACTTTTTTCATGATGGGTTATTTATTAAGTGGTTAGATAATTTGATTTTCATGTTTTGATTTTGATGATCAAAAGTGTTTTTTACAAACCGGCTTCAATAATCTTTTCGACCCTGTTCCTTTTATTTCCAACGGGGAATGCTATTTATTCGACGTATGGGTTTTTCGGGGGTTTTTAATCAACCGTCTTGATTTTTAATGCAATTGCAGAGAATAGTGGCCCAACGGTATAAAATAGCACATGAAGACATAAAAGGTTAGTATTTTTGAACATGAAGATATGGAGGCAAGCACCCGGTATTATTCAGCTCCAGGTGCTGATATGGACCGCCGTGTTGTTATTGATATTTTTTTCGTTATTGCCGATGGATGGTTTACTGAAATCAGTAATAGCCACTATAGTCAACGCAACATCGTATGCAATCATTATTTATGGGAATATCCTGTTGTTATACCCGGTATTTTATCAAAAGAGAAGGTTGGTAGCATATGGTATTTCAGTAGCGTTCTTTTTAATTTTAACAGGAATGCTAAAGGGCTACGCAGGCATTATCATCTACAAGCATTTTCTGTTAAAAACACCCCCGGTTGATCTGCTTACTTTATTGAGTTATGTTCCCGGTGGAATCCTGATATATGTCCTGAGCCTGGTTTTTCGCATCGCTATTGCCTATTTCACTTTAAAACAACAAACGGAGGAAATCCTTTTGCAAAAAAGCCACGCCGAACTTAATTTACTCAAATCGCAGGTTCAGCCGCACTTTCTTTTTAATGCGCTTAACAGCATTTATTACAGGGTTTATAAAGTTGACCCGCCATCGGCCGGCCTGATAGAACGCCTGTCGGATATAATGCGTTATTTTGTTGATGAAAGCCCAAAGGATGAAGTGCCGGTATCCACAGAAGTGGCATTTATCGAAAACTATATGGAGCTTGAGCGAATTCGTATCCGGCACGGCGCCAGTATTATTTTCGAGAAAGCTTATAACCCGGAACTCCGCATCCCGCCCATGCTGCTCATGACCTTTGTAGAAAACATTTTCAAACATGGGATCGATAAATCACGAAAGCAAAACCGGGTAACTATTTCGCTGGTGCAGCAAAATGATTATTTGCTTTTTAAAACCAGTAACCGTAAAATCGATCCTGACGCCGGCGATCAAACGGGCGGGTTTGGGATCATTAACCTAACCAAAAGACTCAGGATGTTATACGGAGAGAAATTTGAACTCAATATTGATAATGAAGGAGAATTATATACTGCATTTTTAAAAATCCCGATTTAATGAATTTGAGCTGCATAATTATTGATGATGAGCCTGATGCTGTCGACCTGGTGGAACTGCTGATAAAGCAAAGTACAACATGGGATCTGAAAGCGAAATGTTACAATGCGCTGGAAGCGCTGGCGTTTTTAAAAACGAACCAGGTTGATTTTATTTTCCTGGATATCAATATGCCAAAGCTTACGGGGATGGAACTCGCTACGTTATTGCCGCCCCGCACCAAAATTGTTTTCACCACAGCTTATTCCGAATACGCTGCTGAAAGCTATGCTTTTCAGACCATAGATTACCTGCTTAAACCCATCACTTTAAAACGTTTTTTGGCATCGGTACAAAAAATAGAGCAGCATTTTTTAAAACCCGGGCCGGAACATCTGCCAAATGCTGAACAGGGCCCGGAATTTTTTTTCGTAAAATCGGGAAAGATATTCAGGAAGATTTTATTAAAGGACATACTGTATTTTGAAGGAGAGAAAGATTATGTACGACTGGTGACAGGCCAGGAACAAATGCTGATATATCGCCGGTTAAAGGATATTGAAGAGCAACTTAAATTACCTTTTGTCAGGGTGCATAACTCCTATATCATCAATTATCAACAGCTTAGTAAAATTGAAGATAACCATATTTATATCGCCGATAAACGCATACCTGTAAGCGAAAAGTTCAGGGAGCGGTTTATGGAGGTTATCAATAAAAATAAGTTTTGATTGAGGCGGGAATATATACTCGAAGAGGCTTTCCGCCCTTTTTGATCTTCCGGACACCTATGGTGATAACACCGACGAAGACACTTAGACGTAAACTTTAATTGAGGAAAACTTTGTATAGAGTTTATGAGTTTTAATTGAAAAGGAAGTAAAACTATGGCAAAAAATAAATTACTACGGATGGACAATGTTGGCATCGTGGTAGAATCCCTCGATGAGGTCATCTCTTTTTTCGCCGAGATTGGCCTGAAACTCCAGGGGCGGGGCACAGTAGAAGGAGAATGGGCAGGGCGCGTCACCGGACTGGGTGACCAGCACGTCGAGATCGCCATGATGGTAACCCCCGATGGTCATAGCCGGCTGGAGCTCTCGCGATTTCTCAGGCCGCCTGTAGTCGCCGATCACCGTCAAGCCCCTGTGAACGCGCTCGGCTACCTGCGCGTCATGTTCGCTGTAGAAGACATTGACGAGATGGTCGCGAGGCTCATCACACATGGCGCGCAGCTCGTCGGCGAAGTTATGCAGTACGAGAATTCGTACCGGCTCTGCTACATCCGTGGACCCGAAGGACTTCTTATCGGGCTGGCAGAAGAACTCAGTAATAAATGAGTAGGGGATGTTTCCATGTAGCAACAGCATTTAGAAGCCCCCCTGGATTCGTTCTATAAATCGAAGTTATCACCAAATTATCGTATAACGGTAACAAAACCCCCTAAAGGAGGGCCGCTGCTGCCCAGGGTGATAACATAATAGTATACGCCTGTTGGCAGCGGCTTGCCGCCATATTCGCCATCCCAGGGTTTGGAGTATCCTATGCTGCTGAACACCTGCTGCCCCCAGCGGTTGTAGATAAGCACAATGCATTGAGGATAGCTTTGCAAGCCTTTAATTTGCCAGGTGTCGTTTATCCCATCACCGTTGGGTGTAAAAGTATTTGGAATTTTGCCTGAAAGACAATTGCCCGGTGAGATAACAACTGTATCGGCTGACATACATCCGGACGTATCCATTACATTTACCCAATAAGTTCCCGGCATTGTGACCTTGTATTGCGGGCTTGTCGAATTGTCCTGCCATTGGTATTGGCTGTATAGACCGGGGCTTAACAATATGGAGTCGCCTAAACACATGATCCTGTCGGGACCAAGATTAACTTTCGGATTCACGGTAATATTAACAGTAACCAAGCTATCACATCCGTTAAACGACTTTAACGTATCTGTATAACTCCCGGTTCGGGTGTGGCCCAGGTAACTCTGTCCCGGGCATAGCTGTTTCGAAATAATAGTGTTTACCGAATTGACGACCACTGTAGCCGGTTTGATCAAATTACACTGGTTAAATGTGCCCTCGATATAGTAAGTGCCGCTTTGCGTGACCTTTTTAGGATTTGACAATGGAATTGTGGCGAGACTGTCGGCCCAGTAAGTGTAAGTGAGGCTTGTAGGATTACCGGCGGTAATAGCCGGGTCTGTAAGATCGACGCCCGCGGTTAAACAGGCTGGGGGAGGATTATGCAGGTTTAATGAAATGGTGACGTATTGCGAACAGACCGGTATGGCCGACGCGCAATAGTCAAGTATCGAACCAACAGGGCAGGAGTAAGAGCTGTTGAGGTCACTTTCTTCAACCGGCGCGCCAATTAATTGATGTGTACTATATACCAGGTTAAGGCCGCTGTATCCGTTTGCGGCTGCTATCTCGGCAGCGGTGTTGCCATATATTTCAAACCCGATAGCCGCCTCACCTCCGAAATTGACATCTGAAAAGTGAATTAAGTGTTCCCCTTTTGAAAAGTTGTGTTTATAAATTCCCCAATAAAGAAAGCTGATATTTTGCAATATGGTATCCCCGTCGATAGTAAGTATGCCACTGTTATCGGCCCCAAAACCCATATAATAGGTTTGCGCCTGGGGGATAATCACGCAGACACTAAACCCCAATTTAATAGGATTACCTGCTGCCCAAACCGCGCACCTGTTCATAGGCCCGGGTACGGATATGTTACTTAATTTCCAAAAAGGAACATTTGTATCTATTTGGGTATAAGGCCCTGTTCCGGTGGTATCATAGGTGTCATAAATTCTCGAACCCTGCACCGAGTAGTATTCATAATCAGTCGCCGAACCCAACAAATCAAAAGCTCCTGATTTTGGCGGCGTTGCCGGAACCGAAGTAATGACCTGACAAGTTTGTGCAGAAACTTTAAGGCACAAGACAGTAACCACCGTAAAAACGACGGCCGGCCTGGATAAAAACTTTAACTGTTTAAAAACGCAGCCGCAGCGAAATGTTTTTAACAGATCAAAAATCTTTATTTCCATAAGATCTATTTAAACGCTTGCATTCGGAAATGGCAAGTTTTAAAAGGTACAGTGAAAGATTTATAAATGTTAAAAATAAATAAAATTAAACAAAATGGCAAGGTGCTTCGCCCTTGTTGATGTTTTCACCATGGCTGAGGCAATGGAAAAATCTGATAAGAATAAAGATAATTTATTATAAAGTTGATCGCTCCGTCCAAACGATATTGCGTTTCAATTGATAGGCAATGGCTAATCCCGATCATCATAAAGAGTTATGATGTAATATTTAAAGAATATCTAAATCACGTGCTACATAATAGCTTGGCACAAGTGGCCTGAAGCCAGTCCTGTTCCCGAGTTTTGAAATGTCCATTATGCCTTCAAATGGATCGTTTAGTGGCCCTTCTGCCGGGTCAAAAGTACCGGCTACGCAATCAAAAGAATCAGCAAGTTCATACAAGGTAATAGGCGCATCATCTGCAATATTGAATATTTCGCCATTTAGTCCATCCGTTTGAAGTAGTAAAGTTAACGCCTGGGCAACATCCAAATGATGGACCATGTGCATTCTCGACCCGGAGTGACGGTTCATTTTTTTCAGCAGAGGTATGATCTCTTCTATATGTGGGTCTCTATCGCCATACACAAAACCTAAACGCAGTATACGTACATCAAAGCCGTCGTTTTTATGAAGCGAGATAAGTTCCTGCTCCGCTGCAATTTTGCTGGACGCGTATGCCCTGGGGTCATTAATGTTAACCAGGTCATCTTCCTTCGCAGGATGTTTATAGCCTGATCCATATACATTGCCGGTACTCACAAAAATAAATCTTTTTACGCCTGCTGCAATTGCAGCATTTGCAAGCGCTACGGTTGCTGTATGATTTGTCTTTATAATGCCTTCATTATCAGTAAAAGTTCGAAAAAGTGCAGCCAGGTGTATCACTGCATCTGTACCTTCTACTGCGGGCGGCAAAGTATCTGTATTATATAAATCCCCGATAACAACCTTGGCGCCAAATCTGGCTAATGCCGATGCTTTCGCGGCATCACGCACCAGGATGCTAACGTCATGCCCCTTTGCTAATAGGCGTGGAACAAACCTGCTGCCAACTTTTCCTGTAGCACCTGTTACTAAAATTTTCATACTGTTATTATTAAAAATTTATAATGCAAAGTTCCGGTTAAAACTTGCACGCTGCTAACGATAATCAAACCAATAAGTATGATTTTCAAACCTTTTATTTTCTATAAGATTTGGGGGTAGTACCGGTTACGCGCTTGAAATAATTATTGAAGTAGGTGGGATATTCGAAGCCGAGGGCATAGGCAATGTCAGCCACACTCCAGTCGGTGTACTGCAAAAGGGCCCTTGCTTCGGCGGTTATACGCTCCGCAATGTGCGCAGATGTAGGTTTGCCGGTAGCGTCCTTTACGGAACGGTTGAGATAGTTTACATGTACAGCGAGGCCCGCTGCAAAGTCCTGTGCGGTTCTTAACCTGAGGGGATCACCGGTGCGCTCTATGGGGAATTGCCTTTCCAGCAGGTCCATAAACAAATGGGTGATCCTGGTAGCAGCGTTTTTGAATTGCGACGTGTTTTGTGATGGCTGTATCCTCAATGCTTCGTGAATAATCAGCGCTATGCAGCTCCTGATCAGTTCGCCCTTGTATTGATATTCACCGCCGTGTACAGTCAGCATCTTTTGAAAAATGGTTGTCATAAACACAGCTTGTTCGTTGTTGAGCGGAATTACGGGTGTGTCGCCAATATGGAATAAGGGCGAGTTTTTCAATATCCCGATCCGTTCGCTGCTTGTGATAAAAGCTTCGGTAAAAAGGCAGGCATAGCCGGTTGTCGTTGTAGAACGGTTTACAACAGAATGTGGCACATTGGGATTGATAAAAAAAAGAACAGTATCCTTGATCTCTAATATCCTGTCACCATAATAAACAGTCATGTCGCCGTTTACCAGGCCCATTTTATAAAAATCACGCCTGCCACGGGAAACCGGGACCTCTCCTGATGCAGGCGATGAGGGCAGTTTGTGAACTTTAAAACCTTTCAGTTTCAGGTCTTCAGTATTTAATCCCGGAATTTCAGATACCATGCTGACAGCCATGCTGCAAAGTTAATGAAATCAAACTTTTAAAAAGAAAGGAAACGTTACCACACCATCAAAACATAAAAGCCCTCAAAAATAAATCTGAGGGCTTTTCGGTGGAGGGAATGATGCTTCATACATACCCCTTTTGCCTCTTTTGATATTTTTTGAAGGTTTGAATTTAGAATGATTTATTAAATTTTTACAAAGTTGAGAGATATTATTCATGACCTTGTATGTAAAATTTTAACACGGGCTGAGCGAAAAACAGAACGTCTAAACACCTATTTTTTTAAATACCAAGGCAATAACGGCCACCCACTTTTTTTACTGCTTGATCTTCGTTATATGATGATCGAGCATAAGTTGTAGATGGTTGTTTTGACTCATCAGAGGCTAATAAACTATCTCGGTCAATTTCAGATAACCAGTCATCCTCTGCCTCAATCATAGGGTCAAACCAGTCAGTCTTTTTCTTTACCCAGCTTAACCAGGCTGTTAAATCGGATGTCATGCCATTTTTTTCAAGCGCCTCGTGTTCAACGGCTGCTATATATTCCTTTATCGTTTCTGTGGATCAGGGAGATCAATTCTGATATAAAAGGAATATTGATGGCATCCTATGTTACGTTGACCAGCGGCATGTCAATCCATTTGTGGTCAAAGCTGGCGACTTATCTTAAATAAAATCACCCCCGGGACAGACATTAAAGCATATCCGCAGCTGAAAAGTGACCTACGTCACATAAACGTTGCCCTTCACTGAATGTGATGTAGGTCACACAGTTGCGTGAATTTTCCTGCGGTAATTTGTCATATAATTTAAAAATCAAATAAAAAAACAACACCATGAAACGTACAGCAAAAGCACATTGGAACGGCAGCCTCAAAGAAGGTAAAGGAGAAATATCTTCACAAAGCACCGTCCTTAATCAAACCCCCTATTCATTCAAAACACGATTCGAGTCTGGTATAGGTACCAATCCTGAAGAATTGATAGCCTCGGCACATGCAGGCTGTTTTACCATGTCGGTAAGTGCTGCCCTTGGGCAGTCAGGCTTCACCGCCAACGACTTGAACACCGAAGCCACGCTCGAAGTGGATCTGGTAAACCTGATGATCACCGGTATTCATTTGGATTTGACGGCATCATTGATTGACGGTGTATCAGCCGAGCTTTTTCAGCAAATCGCAGATGGCGCTAAAGCTAATTGTATTGTAACCAAAGCGCTAAGCGTGCCTATCACTTTAAGTGTTTCTTACCAGTAAATACACCCTGGAATGGGAAGTTCAGCCATCAAATCGGCTATTTATTACGAATAATTCAGTCCAATATTAATCCATAGAAAAACAAAAAATGAAAACAAAATCAATTAAAAACAGCGTGTTAAACAAGTGTTTGATCGCAGCGTTCGTTATTTTCAGCGGCTTGCTTATACGGGTTAGCCCTGTAGCAGCACAAACTTCGCACATTAAAAACATTGTGATCGTGCATGGTGCGTTCCAGGATGGTTCCGGTTGGAAGGCTGTTTACAACATACTCACAAAAAAGGGGTATCATGTAACCATTGTTCAAAATCCGCTGACCTCACTAAACGATGATGTTGATGCAACCAATCGTATACTTGATCAGCAGGATGGGCCAACAGTGTTGGTTGGCCACTCATGGGCCGGTGTAGTAATTACGCAGGCAGGTGTACATCCCAGGGTTGCCTCATTAGTTTATGTAGCCGCTTTTGAGCCGGATAAAGGCGAAACCGCAAATTCATGGTCAGCGACTCAGGCAAAAGCCCCTTCAATGCGTGTTACGGCTGATCCAAAAGGGGTTGTGTTTTTTGATAGAACAACCTTCCATGAAGGTTATTGCGCCGATCTTCCTGCGGCTACAGCAGCATTCATGAACGCTTCACAGCAACCTATCGTCGGATCATGTTTTGGTACCACCGTAACCGAAGTGGCCTGGAAAACTAAGCCAAGTTACGGGATAGTGGCTACTGAAGATCATGCCATCAACCCAATGACAGAGCGTAATATGTATAAAAAAGCAAATACTAAAATCACTGAGATCAAAGGCAGCCATGCTGTGTTTATCTCGCAGCCAGAAGCAGTTGCAGCGGTGATCATCAAAGCATCTTATGCAAAGCACTAAAAAGCTGATACCCTGACTAAATCAAATGCCCGATATCCCCTTTTGCGGGAATCGGGCACTGATTATAGCCTGATAATCAAGCTAATTCATTAGTTATCAATCTCAAATAACCAAAATCAAATAGCTATTTGATTTTTAAAACAACATCTTCTTATGAAACGATTCTTTTTATTTGGCATCGGGATTTTATTATTTGCCGGTGTCGCCAACGCACAAACAGTAGGTGGTAGTAAAGATTTCACCCCGTTGCCAAAACCTGCTCCGGGAGAAAAAGTAGCCACTTTTGGCGGCGGCTGTTTCTGGAGTATGAGCGAGGCTATGTCTGAGCTAAAGGGTGTAAACAAGGTAATATCGGGTTATGCTGGCGGAACAACTAAGAACCCGACTTATGACGAGGTAGCATCACTTACTACCGGGCACGCTGAATGTTCACTGGTTTACTACGATCCAAAGGTGATCAGTTTTGAGACGGTAGCCCGTGCATTCTTTTTTGCGCATGATCCTACGGAGCTTAACCGACAAGGCCCTGATATGGGTACCGACTACCGTTCGATCGCTTTTTACCGGACCCCCGAAGAGAAAAATATTATCATGGGTTTGATAAAGGAGATCAACAAATCCAAGCATTACCCCAAAGCGATAGTTACACAGGTTGTTCCGTTTACTGCACTTTATCCTGCCGAAAATTATCACCAGGGGTATTACCGGCTCAACCCGGGTTCAACTTATATCATGCAGGTCTCAAAACCCAAAGTGATGAAATTCAGAAAAGCTATGCACGCGGAATTAAAGCCGGAATTTCAAAAATAATATCGGTTAGATTAATAACTCAATAAAGCTCATTTAAAAGCACTAATAATGAAAACAATAGATAGAATTCTTAAAATTACGGTAATGCTCATTGCATTTACCTTCAACTCTTACCCTTCATTTTCAAGAAATGTTATTGGCCACGCTACAATAACTAACGGTACGAAACCGGCGTTGCCGCCCAAAGGATTTTCCAACCGATATGCTATTGTAAATGGTGTAAAAATACATTACGTGATCGGAGGACATGGAACACCACTTATGCTGGTACATGGGTTCCCTCAAAATTGGTATATGTGGAACAGGTTACTTCCCGAACTGTCAAAACATTTCACCGTTATTGCTCCGGATTTGCGTGGTGTTGGAGAGTCCGGAAAACCACAAAGTGGTTATGACAAAAAAAATATGGCTATCGACCTGCACGAACTAGTAAAGAAGCTTGGTTATAAGAAGATCGATATAGCCGGACATGATATCGGTATGATGGTTGTTTATGCATACGGAGCGCAATTTCCCGATGAGGTAAATAAACTCGCTTTACTGGATGCACTAATACCCGGTGTGGAACCGGTTTGGAGCCAGGTTAAAGCCCAGGCATGGTGGTTCGGATTTTTTATTCAGCCACATTCGAGCGAAGTTGCAGAGGGAAGAATGAATTTATTTTTGGAAGATTTTTTCCCGGCCGTAAGTTTCGTGCAGAACTCATTCACTCTTCAGGAAAAAGCTGAATTTACCCGGGCATATTCGGTAAAAGGTGCAACGAGAGCCTCGTTTCGTTGGTTTGAATTTGAGCAAGACATTAAAGACAACCAGGAATTTCGTAAAAACAAGTTGGCGATGCCTGTACTGGCAATGGGATCAGACCATTTTGCACCCTTTTTGGGAGATCATGTCCGCTTGGTTGCTTCCAATGTAAAAGTATGTACAATTACAGGTTCAGGGCATTGGATTGTTCAGGAACGAACTGAGCAGGTGCAAAAAGGCCTGTTGGATTTTTTTCTGAACTAAATCACAGATTCAAAAAACCGCCCCCGGTTACCAGGGGCGGTTTTTTTGTTTTTGCCCTTGGAAAAAGAAACAGATGAAATTTATCTGATGAAAAAGCCGTTTTCGTGTTTTTGCCTTAACTTAGTACGTAAATGGAAGCTAAAGATATCTTAAAAACTCATGTTGCCAAACTAGCGTCGCTGACTGATGAGCAGTTTGACTATTTCTTTTCGTTTTTTAAAAAACAGAGTTTTAAAAAAGGGCAGATGGTAATCGGCGCAGGGGATGCGGTCGATTGCGAATATTTCGTGATCTCCGGCTGCTTAAAATCTTTCTATATTAATGATGACCTGAAAATGTTCATCCTGCAGTTTGCCATGTCAACCTGGTGGGCCTCCGATTACAATGCCTTGTATAGTCATACCAAGGCCACTATTAGCGTTGACTGCATTACTGACACAGAAGTGCTTTGCCTTAGCAATGCTGACAGGGAAAAATTATGCAACGAACTTCATAATGCGGAACATTTTTTCCGCTGGCGAACTAATAAAGGCTATGTCGCCGCAAATAAAAGGCTGCTATCGTTTATGAACAACAATGTAAAACGCCGGTACGAAGAACTCTTAAAACTATACCCTGAACTATATAATATAGTACCTAAAACCCTGATAGCCGCCTATCTGGGTGTTTCCCGGGAAACACTTAGTCGATTATACCAGGCTTAAGATGTGATACAGGTCACATAAATTATACCCCCGACCGAATGTGATATAGGTCACACGGCTACCCGGAATTTCCTGCCCATTTTTGTTTTATAATTCAAACACAAAGAAAATGGAAAATCAAAAATTTGAGATCGTGAGCACCCAAAGCAATATCGACTGGGTAGGCAAAAAAGTAACCGGTGCGCACAATGGTACTATAGCAGTTAAAGAAGGTGAGCTCATTTTAAATGGTGGTAAACTTATCGGGGGCCGATTCGTCATCGACACTATTTCCATCAAAATACTGGATGTAACCGATCCGGCAACAAATGCGCAGTTTACCGGTCACCTGGCTTCTGACGATTTCTTCTCCACTGAAAAATATCCCGAAGCAATTCTAAAGATCACTTCTGTTTCAGGTAAACATATTGAAGGCGATCTGACCATTAAAGGCATTACCCATCCCATAGCTTTTGATGCAACTGTTAGTGTTAATGGTGATATATTGGTTGCAATCGGCAAGCTGGTGATCGATCGTACCAAATATGGGATGAAATTCCGCTCAGGTAATTTCTTTAAGGATTTGGGTGATACCTTGATCTACAATGATTTTGAACTGAATGTAAGTTTAACCGCTAAAGCCGCCTGATAAGCCAATTAGCATAAAAATTAAAGCCATGCCATACGTTAAAATAGAAGTAACCCGTGAAGGGGTTACCAGAGAACAAAAGCAAGCGCTGATTAAAGGAGTAACTGACCTGATGAGCGAGGTATTGGATAAGGACCCTCAATTAACCTTTGTCGTGATCCAGGAATATGACCTGGACGACTGGGGCCATGCCGGAGAACAGGTGTCCGTGCTGAGAGAAAGAGGTATAACCGCTGAAAGAAAGAAATAAAATGAAAAAGCAAACAATAATAGTTACCGGCGCCTCATCTGGTATCGGCAAGGAAATAGCCCGCCACTTTTTGGCAAACGGCGACAACGTAGTGATCAATTCTTCAACTGCTGAAAAACTGGAACAGGTTTACCAGGAACTGGGCGCAGGCGAAAACCTGGCTATGGTAGCTGGCGATGTAAGTGATAAAAGTACCGGTGAGCGGCTTTTAGCGGCTGCCATTGAAAAATTTGGCTCGGCAGACGTCCTGGTGAACAACGCCGGCATATTTGAAACCAGGCCTTTCCTTGAAGTGGACGAAGCTTACCTTGATCGTTTTATGAATACAAATCTAAAGGGCACATTCTTCACCACCCAGGCCATTATTCCGCAAATGTTGAAACAGCATGATGGCGTAGTGATCAATATTGGCACACCCCTGGTCAATCACGGCCTTAGCGGAGTCCCTATTACGGCGCAAATGGCATCAAAGGGCGCAATACACGCGCTTACTATACAGCTCGCAGCCGAGTTTGGCAAGGATAACATCAGGGTGAATACAATTGCCCCCGGTACCATCCGGACCCCGATGCATAGTGGTAAAGCTGATCAAACTGCTGGTTTGCACTTGCTCAAACGTGTTGGTGAAGTGGCAGACATCGCAGAAATGGTTTATACAGTTGCAAAGAGTAACTTTATTAACGGCGCCATTATCAATGTAGATGGTGGTTTGGGAGCCGGCCGCAATCTGAATTAACATGAAACCGCTTTTATTAACGGCTTTTTTGTCCTGCGCCTTGCTGGTATTAAAAGCACAAAATTTAAAGAAAATGGAAACACAAAAAGAAAGTATAGACACTATTTCCGAACTTTTGGAAAGCCGTTATTTCAAAGGCATTTACGAAGGAGACACCACATCGCTAAGTACTGTCTATCATCCCGGCACACTGCTCTTTGGTGATGTAAAGGGACAGCCCTATGCAAAAACCCTCGGCGAATACCTGGATGGTGTTGCGCATCGCCAAAGCCCAAAAGATTCAGGCAAACCGTTCAAAGGGGAAATCTTAAATATCCGCGTGGTAAACTCAATCGCTGTCGCAGAAGTAAAGGTGACAATGTATGACTTTGTCTATCAGGAGTTTTTATCTTTTCATAGGATTGATGGCAGATGGTTGCTGGTGAACAAAATGATTTCAGATGTAGCTGAACAAACCGATGGCACAAAGTCAACAGGAACAGCAATTGCGGGCATTAAAACATCGTTGATAGCGACAATCCATGTCCTTCCGGGGTTTGAAAAAGATGTGAAAGAAGCATTAAAGGCTATGGAAATAGCGAGCAACAAAGAAACAGGCTGTGAGCAATTCGTCGCGAATACCCAAAAAGACTCCCCTCAAACAGTTGTTATCTATGAAGCCTATAAAAACGAAGAAGCTTTTCAATTGCATAAATCTTCGTCTCACGCCAAAGCATTCTTTGAGTTTGTAAAAGGTAAAATTGTAAATGACAAAATAGAAACTGTTTTTCTGACAGAATTAAACAGCTCAAAATAAATTGTAAAGCAATGTGGTATCAAACAAAAGCATCTGAGATACTGGGTATTCAATACCCGATCCTGCAAGGGCCGTTCGGCGGCAACCTGTCTTCGGTTAGGCTGGTATCAACAGTATCTAATGCCGGGGGGCTTGGGGGATACGGGGCCTATACATTAAGTCCGCAGGAGATCATAGTAGTGGATCAACAGATCAAGGCGGCAACCGATAAGCCCTACAATATCAACCTGTGGGTTTCCGATACGGATACTTCAGACGGTTCAGTTTCAGATGAGCAGTTTAAGCAGGTTCAGGCTTTGTTCAAGCCTTACTTCGATGAGTTGGGAATCGCGTTGCCCGAAAAACCTGCACCGTTCAAGTCCCGGTTTGAAAACCAGGTCGAGGTGATCCTGCATCAAAAGCCCCCTGTTTTCAGCTTTATGTTTGGTATCCCGGCTGCCGATATTTTAGAGCAATGCCGCAGGCTCGGTATCATTACCGCAGGGGCCGCAACCACGCTGGACGAAGCAATTGCTTTGGAATCGGCCGGGGTTGACCTGATCATCGCGTCCGGATTTGAATCCGGGGGGCACCGGCCATCGTTCCTCGCACCCGCTGAATCATCTACGACCGGCACTTTTGTATTAGTCCAACTGATCAAAGAGAAGGTAAAGACACCGGTTATAGCCGCAGGCGGTATCGCAAATGGAAAAGGTGTTGCCGCAGCATTGGCCCTTGGTGCAGATGCTGTACAGATAGGTACTGCATTTCTGGCAACAGACGAGTCGAACGCTACAGCTATTCACCGGCAAATGTTGTTTTCGGATGCAGCTAAAGATACTACTCTCTCCCGGGCATTTACCGGGAGGCTGGGCAGGGGAATAACCAGCCGGATTGCAAAGGACCTGGTAAACAAGGAAAAAGGGATTCTCCCATTCCCGCTGCAAACGCAGTTTATGTCGCACTTAAGAAAAGCCGCCATTGAGCAGGAAAAATGGGATATGATCTTATTCTGGAGTGGCCAGATAGCCCCGGTACTCAAATATAAAAAAGCTGGTGAGTTAATGAAGTCGATACTGGAAGAAACCACGGCCTGTTTTGACCGGTTAAAAAGCTAAGACAGTGTGGCAGAATAAAACGCTATTAAAAAAAATATCATGATAACTTCAAAAGTATGGTATATAACCGGGGCATCCCAGGGACTTGGACTAAACCTCGTAAAAAAACTGCTTGAAAACGGCTATAGGGTTGCTGCAACTTCCCGCGACGCACATACGCTGAGCAAGGCTGTGGGTTTGATAGACAGGAACCGTTTTCTTCCGCTGGCTGTCGATTTGAATAACCTGGATTGCATTGATGAATCCATACAGCAAACGCTGGCAGCATTTGGACGAATAGACGTGGTGGTTAACAATGCGGGTTACGGAATGACCGGAAATCTTGAAGAAACAGCTGAACAAGATATTCGGAACATTTTTAATGTTAATGTGCTGGCAACAATAGATGTAGTGAAGAGCGTGCTGCCGGTAATGCGCAGCCAGCGATCAGGTTATATCATCAATATCGGTTCGGTGGCAGGTTTTGTGGGTGCCCCCGGCTGGTCAGTTTATTCGGCGACCAAAGCCGCCGTTGCTGCTTTTTCCGAAGTGATCGCGCTGGACGTCAAAGAATTTGGGATCAAGGTCACTGTAGCAGAACCATCAGGTTTCCGAACCGGCTTTTTGACCAAAAACTCACTGGCACTGCTCGCCCCCAAAATCGAGGGTTATGAAGCCGTAAAAAACACACAGGACCGTTACTTGTCAGCGAACGGGCAACAGCCGGGCGACCCTGACCGTGCCGCGGAAATATTTATGGAATTAGCTGAGAGCGCCGAACCACCGATGCACCTCTTTCTCGGGAATGATGCCTATAACCGGGCTTCAAAAAAATTGTCCGAAATGTCCGCGGAACTGCAGCAATGGAAATCAACAACAATCGGCGCGGATTTCAAATAAAGATCGGGAGTTCGCAAAAAATAGAACCGTGATGGATAAGCTAAGAAACTCACGCTGGTTTTCATTGATGATCGTGCTTACAGCCCCCTTCCTATTGCTGATGGATATATTTATCGTCAACATTGTCATACCTCTAGTGCGAAATGCGGCGGCTCCTATAGTTCATTATGGGATATATTAAGGCGAGAATCAAAATTGTGTAAAGAGAACTTGGGTTCGGTGGGTTGCAGCGTTTGAATGATTCTCTTTTTCGTTAGCTTTTAATAAAAAATTATGAAAAAGAGAAAAGCAAAGAGAATCAAACCGGTAAATGATATTCATAATAGTTCGGAAGCATTTATAGCGATAAATGAACGTGAAAGAATTCAAGAAAAAAAGTTGCTTGATCTGATCGCTCAAGTTATGGTTAGATTGACGCTGGAAGAATTTTACGGAGACAAAGATCCACCCTAACAATTATATATTATTGATAGTTAATTAGTTATGTAAATCAGGGAAACTTAATAGCCGTGGGGATTCGAACCCATATGCTATTGATTATCAATATTTTACGAAAAAATGTAAAACAGTTGAGATCAAAAGAAAGCCCCTTAACCAACCGATTTAAATATTTGTAAATCAATTAGTTAAGAGGCTTATTAGTGGAGCCGGAGGGATTCGAACCCTCGTCCAAACATGGTATAAGGTAAGCTTTCTACATGCTTAGCTGCTGTTTAATTGTAGGGAAGGGGAAGGTCAGCCGCTTACCTGTACCGTCTTCCTTAGGTGCTTTGTTTCATCCTGTCATCACACCGCTTGACGGGACTATTTTCGTTTTTCGATGCCCCGGTTGCCGATCCAACAAAACAGAAAACCGGCGGGACAAAAGCTTGCTAAATTCTAAATTAAGCAGCTAAGGCGTAAGTATTTTCGCCATTTGTAAGTTTGAGCGTTCTGATTTAAGCGCTAATTCACCCAACGCGCTGCATGCTTACTTACTTATCTCCATCCTGTCAATTCCGGTCGACCCCATTTTTGAGGTGAAAGCCGAAAGCAAAAAGCTTAAAGCTAAGAACTTCAAAGGTACGATTTTTAGCTGAAAGCAGAAAGCTAAAAGCGAAAAGCCAATTTTGACCCAGATTCGATATAGCTTTCTGCTTTGGACTTTCAGCTTTAGGCTTCCAGGGCTTTTTGCTTTAAGCTTTCCGCTTTAAGCTTTCCCGGGTAAACCTTCAACGCTTCATCCAAACAAACCATTGCTTTCTCAATATCTTCCGTATTCAAAACATATGCCATCCTAACCTCGTTATGCCCGGCGCCGGGGCTACTATAAAAGCCGGTAGCGGGGGCCATCATTACGGTTTGGTTGTTGTAGCTGAAGGTTTCCAGCATCCATTGGCAAAATTTGTCGGCGTTATCTATCGGCAGTTGCGCTACTACATAAAACGCGCCGCCTGGGTTGGGGCAATAAACGCCTTCCATTTTATTTAAAGCATTTACAATAGTGTCGCGACGGGTGGTATATTCTTTATTAACGGCTTCAAAGTAGGAATCCGGTGTATCAACAGCGGCCTCACCCGCAATTTGCTCTACCATACCCGGACTAAGCCTTGCCTGCGCAAATTTCAGCGCTGTGGCAATCACTTTCTTGTTTTTTGTGATCAGGCAGCCTAAACGTGCCCCGCAGGCGCTGTACCGCTTGCTTACGGTATCCATCACGATCACATTTTCATCTATCCCGTCAAGGTGCATCGGCGAAATAAAGCTGCGGCCATCGTAGCAAAACTCGCGGTAAGCTTCGTCCGAAAACAGGTACAGGTCATATTTTAAAGCCAGGGCTTTTAATGCTTCCAGTTCCTCTTGCGAATATAAATAGCCTGTAGGATTATTTGGATTGCAAATGATGATAGCCTTGGTTTTGGATGTGATCAGCTTTTCAAATTCAGCGATCGGCGGCAAGGCAAAGCCATTTTCGATGTAGGAGAGTATCGGTTTAACCTCGATACCACCCTGGCACGCAAAACCATTGTAGTTGGCATAAAACGGTTCGGGGACGATAACTTCATCGCCCGGGTCAAGGCAGGCCATCATGGAGATGGTAATAGCTTCCGAGCCTCCGGTAGTCACAATTATATTTTCGGGTGTGATATTGTAACCTAATTTGTTATAGTATTCCGTTAGCTTTTTACGGTAGGATAGGGTACCCTCTGAAGGCGTATAGGCCCAAACCTTAAAATCGATATTTTTAATGGCATCGAGCATCCCGGCAGGCGTTTCAATATCAGGCTGGCCGATATTTAAATGGTAAACCTTTTTACCCTCAAGCTTGGCCCTATCGGCATAAGGCGTTAATTTACGTATAGGCGATGCGGGCATTTGCTGCCCTTTGTGCGATATTTTTGGCATGGGGCAAATTTAGTGTTTTTAGTCTGAAAGTTGGAAATTCCAATAGCTATCGGGAAAGTAAAGTTGAACAGCCGACAGGCTTTTTAATTAGATAAATTAAATGTAATTTTATATATGGAAACACAAGAGGAGCAAGACAAGAAATTCTTAGACGGGCTGGATGGTTTACAAGAAAAAAACAAGCACAGATTTGATGGCAATTTGTGTGATTATTTCGATGTTAACATAACAAAAAGAAGGATTGATTGGAAAACCAATAAAAGATTACCGACCGATATAGAAATTAATATAGATGTATTAATCAAGAAATTTTATTAATCTGTGTCCAACAATGTATTTAACAGCCTAAAAGTCTATTATGGGATCAACTTTAAACTTACCTGTTATTAAACAGGGTTTAATGCAAAAATCTAATGAACAACTTATTAACATCCTATCATTTAGCCAAGATGATTATCAACCGGAAGTTATAGTTGTAATTAAAGAAATATTGAGTGAGGGGGGAGCCTCGGAACATGATATAAAACTGGCAGATGATAAATACAAATCTATTATTACATCAAAAAACGTTGATCTGAATTATAAAAGACCAAAAGATAAATGGGAAAAAAGAGCCATTAATTTATTGTGGGGAATACCACTTTATATAGTAGGATACTATACAGTTTTTTTGGTTAACAAAATAAACCACCATGTTTATCAGGATAAGATTTATCAGCATAAGGTGTGGGATAGTGCATATACGGCTAAATACTATAACATAGCAGAACAAATAGCGGATTCTACCTTCAATGATGATACCGCAAAAAAAGAATTCTCTAATCTCTTAATTAATGGTTTAAAAACGAAATTCCCATTGGGGCTTAATTCAAGTAAATATGACAGTTTAAATTCAAAAATTCGTTCATTTACCCAAGAATGTTTGTCAAAAGTGTATAAAGATCATCCTAATTCTTTAAAAAGAAAAAATACACTGTGAAATATTGAAAGAAAAATCCGAATTGTTCTTTTAAAAACAAGCACTATCTAAGATGGAACCCAAAGACTATATAACAATTGTTGCCGTTTTATTAAGCCCATTACTTGCAGTACAAGCCGAAAAATTTATAGAACGGACAAGAAACAAAAAAAACCGTAAAGTCCAAATTTTTAAAACTTTAATGGCCACACGAGGGTCAAAGTTATCGATTGAACATGTTACAGCATTGAATCAAATTGATTTAGAGTTTTATGGAAACAGGAAATTCTTTTATGAAAACAAGAAATACAAAAAAGTCCTAAATGCTTGGAAGGAATATTTTGACCAATTACGTGTGGAATTTAACCTCGAAATAGAGAGTGAATTTAAAGCTTGGAATGAAAAAACAGAAGATTTTTTAGCCAATTTATTATTTGAAATGGGTGAATCATTAGGATATTCTTTTGACAAGGTGACAATAAAAAGGAATGCCTATACACCAAAAGGGCATTTAAAAGTTGAATATGAAGAACAACAAGTTAGAAGTTTATTAATTAAAATTTTAAACGGTGAAAGTTCCATATCTACTTTGCAAGTAACTTCTAATGAAGCAGTGGAGCGTAGCAACAATGCAGTCGATAGAACCGCTGAACTTCAATTATTACTGATAGAACATTACAAAAATGGAAAGCCTATCAATGTTAAGATTAATAAAGAATAAAATACGATTATCCTTATCAGGGACAGTCGTTTATGCAACGCGTATTAAAACAATATTGGTTTAATGCATAGGCTTGCAGGGTTGCAAGCAAACATCCTGCTAAAATTAACTTACCTAAACCTACTGTCATCCTCTTGATGAATCAATTTATCAGCCAACCCAATTTAATGTTTTCCGGTTAAGCATAATCATAGTGTGCAATTTTAGGAGGGTTTTGAAGAAAGGCTTTTTTTGCAATAGCTAAATCAAAAGATGATTGTAAACGCACCCAAAACTTAGCCGAACCACCAAATACAGTTTCTATTCTTAATGTAACATTAGGTGTTATTGAAGCCTTGCCATTCATTATATTAGATAATGTGGGCCGGGTAATTCCTAACAACCCCGAAGCTTTCCCAATTGTTAAACCCCGCCCGTCAATCAATTCCATTTTTAATATTTCGCCAGGGTCCGATAATTCCATATTTCTTTCCATTTAAGTAAATTTAATGAGTGTCTAAATAATCCAGATCAAAAGTAAAGTCCGAAAGTCAAAAACGTAATTTTCCCCAACCCCTCTTTCCACCGCAGGTGAAGAGAGGGTGGTCGAGCGAAGCAAAGACCGGGTGAGTAAACTATGCGAGCGACATTAACGCACATGCATTACGTTAATATATGGCGCATAGTTTACTCACCCCCGAATGCGCTTCGCTGTTCGCCCCTCTCTTCGGCAAGCCGGAAAGAGGGGTAAAAGTCAACGTCGTTACATAAACGCAAAAAAGACACGGAAAACCGTGTCTTTTTATAATATCGTTCCAAAAAGTCTCTCCGCCAATTTGGCGGGGGAGATTTAGAGGGGGCTTTACTTCCCCGTGCTCGAAGCCGGTTTTGCAACCACTTCGCCAACAATAATTAAATTTTTTGTAGGTGTTGTAGCATTTGATGTTACTACAATTGTTTTTGTAAATGCCTGTACAAATGCGGCATTAAAAGTAATTTTAATTAAACCTTTTTCGCCGGTTTTTACCGGGGTCTTGGTGTAATCGGCTATGGTGCAACCACATGTAGGTTGTACGTTGGCCAAAATAAGTGGCTCTTTTCCAACGTTAGTGAATTCAAAAATTGTGGTAACAGGTGTGCCCACGGGAACTTTACCAAAGTCGTGCTTTTCTTCGTTGAATTTAAATTCGGGTTTTTCGTTATCTTGCGCCCGTGCAGTGGATGCAGTAGCGGCAAAGCCGATCATTACCGCGCATATCATTAATATTTTTTTCATTTTTATATAATGGTTTTGTATTTGATTATTACAAATATAAAAGGATTAATGCAATTTAAAAACTATTAGTAAAACTTGATGTTTTATAGGTTATAATTACCAATTACAAAATAGAATTTTATAATTTTACCGCCTTAACAAAATTTTATATGCCCGAAACTGCAATACACGCTACAGGACGGCTGAATACCGCCGAACTCAGTTTTGATGATTTTAAAAAAATAGTGATCAACGATTACCGTATTGGCTACGAAAGTCGCCAGGCAAGTTTGATCGGACGAAGGGAAGTATTAACGGGCAAGGCTAAGTTTGGCATATTTGGCGATGGCAAAGAAGTTGCCCAACTGGCTATGGCAAAAGCCTTTAAAAAAGGCGACTGGCGCGCAGGCTATTACCGCGACCAAACCTTTATGTTTGCTACCGGTATGAGCAACCTCCTCGAGTTTTTTGCACAGCTATATGCCTATCCTGATATTGAAAAAGACCCTGCATCGGCGGGCCGGCAAATGAATTGCCATTACGCAACACGTTTTGTAAATGCCGATGGCACCTGGGTAAACCAGGCCGAAACCATGAACTGCGCCGCCGATATTTCAACAACCGGCGGCCATATGCCGCGCTTACTTGGCCTGGCTTACGCTTCAAAGCTGTATAGGGAAAACAAAGAGTTAGCCTACCTTGACAAATTCTCGTTAAGCGGCAACGAGGTTGCTTTCGGCACCATTGGTAATGGTTCAACTTCCGAAGGGTTGTTTTTTGAAGCGCTGAATGCCGCAGGAGTATTACAAGTTCCAATGGCGATTTCTGTTTGGGATGATGAGTATGCAATTTCTGTTCCTGCCAAACTACAAACCACCAAAGAAGATATTTCCGAAATATTAAAAGGCTTTCAGCGTGAACCGGGCACAAATGGTTACGAAATATACAAAGTACGCGGCTGGGATTATGTGGCGCTTTGCGAAACTTATGAACGGGCCATTGCCCTTTGTCGTAAAGAGCATGTGCCGGTTTTAATACACATTATTGAGATGACACAGCCGCAGGGGCATTCTACATCAGGTTCTCACGAGCGGTATAAAACTAAAGACAGGCTTGCCTGGGAAGATGAGCATGATTGTCTACTGCAAATGCGTAAATGGATGATAACCTCCGCTGTTGCCACCGAAGCGGAAATGGACGAGATTGAAGCAACGGCAAAAAAATATGTCCGTGATTGCCAACGGCAGGTTTGGAATGAGCTATCGGACGAAATTCGCCTGGAATTGAACGAAGGCGCCCGCCTGATTGAAAAATTAGGTGAACATGTGCCGGCACGGGATGAGTTAAATGAAATTGCAGCTTCATTGCGTGATTGCATCGATCCGGGAAGGAAAGACGTTTTTGCTGCTATCAGAAAAACGCTGCGCCTTACTGTAAAAGATAATGTGGTGCAAAAGCAACAGCTTATTAATTGGCTGGCCGAGGAGAAGATAAAAAATGAAGATCGTTTTAATTCTAAATTATTCAACGGGACGGTTTATTCGCCTTTAAATGTTTCACCTGTTCCTGTAAGATATTATGAGGACTCGAAATTTATGGATGGCCGTGAGGTTTTAAATGCTTGTTTCGATGCCAATTTTGAGCGCGATAAAACTATTGTCGCCTTTGGCGAGGATGTGGGCTCGATAGGGGACGTAAACCAGGGTTTTGCGGGCCTGCAAAATAAATATGGCGACTTACGCATAACCGATACCGGGATCCGTGAAGCAACTATAATAGGGCAGGGCATGGGACTTGCCATGCGCGGCTTAAAACCAATTGCCGAAATTCAATACCTCGATTACTTGCTGTATTCTATCAACGTTTTAAGCGATGACCTTGCAAGCTTGAGCTACCGTACCCGAGGCGGCCAGAAAGCACCGCTGATAGTACGCACCCGCGGCCATCGTTTAGAGGGTATCTGGCATTCCGGCTCACCTTTGGGCTTGATATTAAACTCCATGCGTGGCTTGCATATATGCGTTCCTCGGGATATGACACAGGCTGCCGGCATGTATAACGTTTTGCTAAGGGGAGATGAACCTGCATTGGTTATCGAGTGCTTAAATGGTTATCGCTTAAAAGAAAGGTTGCCTGCCAACGTTGGCGAATTTACCGTACAATTAGGCAAAGCCGAGATATTAAAACAAGGCACCGATATTACCGTCATATCATACGGGTCAACACTCCGTATAGTAATGGAGGCCGCTAAAGAACTGGAGAAATTAGGCATCAACATTGAAGTAATTGATCCGCAGACGCTTTATCCTTTTGATACTGAAAATGTTTGCGGCACTTCATTAAAGAAAACCAGCAAATTACTGATAGTTGATGAGGACCTTCCGGGTGCTGCATCTGCCTATATATTACAACGCGTACTCGAAGCCCAAAAAGGTTACTACTCGCTTGATGCGCAGCCACGGACATTAAGCGCCAAAGATCACCGCCCGCCGTATGGCTCGGATGGTGATTATTTTACCAAACCTTCATTAGATGATATTATTGAAGCAGTTTATAGTTTAATGAATGAATCGGACCCACACAGGTACCCGGCCATTTATTAATTATTGAATTATTAAAATTAAATGCGCCCTGGTCTTTTTGGTCGGGGCGTTTTATTTTTAAACGGTTATTATCTCTTGATAACTAAACTAATTTTTATATTTATCGTCGCACAATATCGACCAATTAATGCAAATATTTTCATTAAATGATAAAAAATTAACTGCATTCAACAATAAATAAAGCTTTTTAAAGTTTATTTTTTTATTCGGGACGTTTTGTTTGTTTTAAACTTAATGTTTTGCGTTTTAGTTATATTTTGAAGATAAATTTTCATTAAAATAAATAATTTCGCATTTTTTAGATAAAGAAGCATAACCTAATTAGGCTGCTTTACGTAAAAGCCGACTAATTTAAATTTATTGATTTAACCCAGTTTAAAAATGAAGAAACGTTTTCTCGGGCTGCTTTGCGCTTTGTTGATACTGTCAATTACTACAATTAGCTGGAAACCGGCAGAAGCTAAAAAAATAAATGTTAATTTAAACAAACCCGTTTCAGCACACGAACTGCTCGAAAAATATGTTGATAATATTTATGAATCAGCCCATTTACAGGAATCGGGGCTAACCTTTAACATCTTCAAAAAAGCCCTTACAGGTTTTATCAATCTAAAAATAGCTAATAAATTACCTGAAAACAGTTCAATGCTTACAGTTATCGATTTTACAAAATCAAGCTGTGAAAAACGGATGTGGATAATCGATGTTTTAAATAAAGCATTAGTATTAAAAACATGGGTAGCGCATGGCAATGGCAGCGGTATGGATATGGCAAGCCGTTTTTCGGATAAAATAAATTCATTTAAAAGCAGCGTTGGCTTTTATTTAACAGATGATGTTTATTATGGCAAACATGGCCGTTCGTTGAGGCTGGATGGGATGGATGCCGGTTTTAATAAAAATGCCCGCTCCCGCGAGATCGTGGTACATGCAGCTGATTATGTTGGCCAAAATATAATCGAAGAAAAAGGCCGCCTCGGCCGTAGCCAGGGTTGCCCGGCCGTTGCACCAGAAGTGGCCGACCAGGTTATCGATGCTATAAAAGATAAAACGGTGATGTTTATTAACGGGAATGCCCGTCACTACTCTTCAAAATACTTAGATGAAGAACAGGCCGCAAATTTTGTTGCCGGTTCCAACAGCCCTTATATAGCTAATCTATAGCAAAACAACGTTTTGCGTTTTTTCTTAATTAATTTCAGGATGAAGGTATTTTAACAGGTGATCGTATAAAACTATATCCAAACCATATACATCTTTCCTGAATTGCAGGTTATTATTCTCATCGGCCCAGCAGGTTGTATAAGTAATATAAACAGGCACTTTTTTAGGTAAATATATGGTAGTTGGATCCGGGTTATCTTCGCCCATGTCAGTTACTATCGTTTTATATTTTTCTCCATCGCCAAATAATGATAGTGCCAAAGCCTGTGGGTCACCTAAACGGACACAGCCGTGGCTAACTGCACGCATGCTTCTAAAAAAAGCAGATTTTACAGGCGTATCATGCAAATAAACACTGCTTTTATTATTAAACAGAAATTTTATCTTTCCTAATGAATTACCATCGCCCGGTTCTTGTTTAAACTCATAAGGCAGGTTTTCTTTTGTTATTTTAGTCCAGTCTATATCTTCCGGGTTAGGCACAAGCTTGTCGTCTTCATAAACATCAATACTGTTATTCGCCAGGTAAAAACGGTCTTTGGCGGCCTGAACTATAATCTCCTTATTAGCTATGCTTTTCGGTATATTCCATACCGGGTTTACATCAACGCTATGTATCAAGCTGTTTAGCAGCGGGGTCTCATGTTCATTTGGTTTGTCTTCTTTGCAGGTATCGTTATAAGTTTCTAAAGTGTTCGCATTATCCATATTCCTGCCCTGGCCCACGCAAACCTTCATTTTTAGTACAGACCGACCGCTATCTATTACATTTAATCCAAAATCAGGAATGTTGACTATCACGTACTTTTCTTCAAATGGTTTATTCCTCCATCGCAGGCGCTCCAGGTTTACTAATAAAATGCGTTTTGTTTCCTCCTGTGATATCCCTTTAGCTGTAAAACCTATCTTCAAAGCATTTTGCAAAGCAATATATTCAGGGCTTTTTGGCTGGATGCTGTCGAGGTAATTACGCATATTGCCAATGTGAAAAACCCGGATCATCGATATACTATCAGGCTGTTTAGTAGCTAAAAAATACCTTTGGTATATATATTTAGGGTTGATAACACCATACTGCAATGCATTGGTATAATTGATAAGTGAGTTGGCCGCTGTAATTTCAAGCTCGGCCATACGGCGATAAGCATCATCCAATGTTTTAATACCGTTTTTATTGGTCAACCCTGATATCACCTCCCTCAATTCATCAGCCTGGAACATTTTAGCGTTCAGTCCGTGCTCGTCGGCGCGCATGTAATAGTCATCGGCATTGGCAAGGTCGCCGTTAAACAAATGATCCATCACAAACTCAGGTTTGTAATCATTTTTTTTGTAATAGTCATAAATAATGTCTGCATGGTTCAGCTTCGATCTTTCACCATCAAACACCTTTTTAAAAACTATTGAAAACCCTTCTGGCGTAGCATCCCTAAAAACTTTGTTGTGCGTTTTCTTATATAGCATATTAGCCATTTCTGAACGCTTCTTTTTACAGCTTTGAAGAGTAAGAATAAGGGCAGGCAGGATAAACAGGAAAAAAACAACGGTATTTCTTTTTACCGGGGCAAATTTAATCATAGCAAATAATCGCATTAAATATACAAGAATATTAGCAATCTGTGTACCACAACTGGTGTTAGATTTTTGTTAATTTTGAAAATGCCATACTCCTGTTTACAATATCAGGCTTACGGTACTTTAAAGCCAATATTTTAAAATGAAGAAATATATTTTATTTATTTTAATCCTCTTTGTCAGCCTGCAAATAACAGCGCAAAGATATAATCCTGTAAATCCGGACGCATCGGCCGGAGTAAAAAGAGTACTAAACCTACTATATGACATCAAAGGAAAATACATTCTTTCGGGGCAGCAAAATTATAACAGCGATCCAAATACTTTTTCCGACAGTGCAAAAGCCATAACAGGCAAATACCCGGCAATTTGGGGCACTGATTTTATCAATTGGGGAGACAAGGACCTGGGGCCGCAGATTGTTGATGAAGCCATAAAAAAATGGAAAGAAGGCTACCTGGTAACCTTAATGTGGCACGAAGGAAAACCAACGGATGACCCGCCCTATGAGTTCTCAAAAAATGTAATCGCCAAAATGAGCGATGCCGATTGGACCGACCTAACTACTCCTGGCACCAAACTAAATAAAAAATGGCTCGACCAGATCGATGTGATAGCGGGCTACTTAAAACAATTAAAATTTGCGGGCGTACCCGTTTTATGGCGGCCATATCATGAAATGAATGGCGTTTGGTTTTGGTGGGGAAATAAAAAAGGCGAAAATGGCATTGCGAAACTATGGAAAATGATGTACGACCGCTTTACCAATTACCATCATTTAAATAACCTGATATGGGTTTGGGGCGCAAACGGCTTAAGGGATATCCCCTTTGATGAAGCCTATGATTATAAAGATTATTATCCCGGCCCCGAATACGTGGATGTTTTAGGCGCGGATGTTTATCATTTCGACTATGAGCAAAAAGACTACAACGAACTGGTTAAACTGGCCAATGGCAAGCCAATAGCCCTTACCGAAACAGGCGAACTGCCAAAACCTGAAATACTTGGCGTACAACCATTATGGAGCTGGTTTATGGTTTGGACAAGCTGGCTTTGGACAGATAATACCCGCGACAGGGTAAAACAGGTATATAATATGCCCCGCACCCTTAGTCATGATGAGGTTAAAGCAAAATTGGATTCGTTGAAAAAGTGAAAAAATGTTAACAAAACGCGAAGTTAAAGTCTCCCCAACCGGGGGAGATTTAGAGGGGGCTAATAAACCAGAAGTATGGCTGCGAGGCCCAATAAATAATATGCCGACTTTGTTACAGCCGGTAGCCCATGCTTTATTACAAGCGCGTGAAGAAATTAATGAACTGATGCAAGATTTTCCTGAAGCATTATTATGGGAAAAGCCATTCAGCCTGGCATCGCCCGGGTTTCATTTACAACATCTTTCGGGTGTATTGGATAGGTTGTTTACTTATGCAAGGGGAGAAAGTCTCCATCAGCAACAGCTCGAATATTTATCATTGGAAGGAAAACCTGGTGAAAAGATAATTAGAGTAACAACGCTGGTGGAAGCATTTAACAGACAGGTTGATAAGGCTTTGTTACAGCTAACTAAAACCGATGCATCAATATTAACTATGGCAAGAGGAGTGGGGCGTACAAATTTGCCTTCAACTGTTATGGGGCTGTACGTACACGCTGCTGAACATACTATGAGGCATGTGGGGCAGCTTTTGGTGACAGTTAAAGTGTTAAAAAACTAAATGATTATATTTAATTGACAATCAATTAAATATAATCAACTGGTGACATGTTGCTTAAAGCGAATGGCTTAACTTCAACGGGCTGTAGCGCCAAACCAAAATGTGGCCTTTTTGCAATTATACCCAATTTACTTAAATGGGGTTTTACCTGGAATTTGTATAAGTAAGCCAACAATAATAAGATCATAATTTTGATTTTAATTTATAATGGTAGTTTTAATGCGATTGGTTAAGATCTGGGCTATAGTCAAATCAACGGCCTTTAGTCATATTTTTTTTACTTAGTACTTAAGACTCTCGACTTAAGACTTATTAAGCGTGACCTTTTAAAAGTTTGCTTTTGGTAACTGAGCGCATAATATCAAACATGGCGCTCATTGTAGCCGCTATTTCTTTCCGGTAGCTTCTTTTAATAAGCAGCTTGTCGCAGATACTCTCGTCCCAGGGCTTAATAAAATGATTTAAATAATATTCATCGGTAGGGTTTACCAATATTTCAATTTCATCGCTCCACTCGTAATTTACAGTAAGGATGCTGGCATGGGTGCGCTCTAAAATTTTATAACCAATGGATGTTTTAGGCAGGTAATAAAGAAACACTTCACCAAAATCCATCCATGGTTTAAATTTTAGCACCTCCTTATCATACAAAACCAGCTTATTATCAATATCCTGAATTACCCATCTATGCGATTCTTTTGGTGCAATATACTCACCTAATAATGAGGGGGTTTCTATATAACCCATTTTAGCAACCCGTGCCTGCTCTTTAACAAACTGTATAGGGTCGTCCACATGTTCCAGCACGTGGCGGCAAATAACATAATCAAATTCTTTGTCTTTAAATGGCAGGTGTTCCCCATCAGCTTGCAGGAATTTCTGGTTCTTTAAAACCTTTAAATCGCCTGAACGATGGGTATTATCTTCAACATATTTATCAACAACTACTTGTGCTCTTTTATCGGGGTGGTTTCCTCCGCCAACTTCCAAAACATTATACCTCTTTTTTATAAGGAGGTCATTCATTGTTTTAGGGGTTCTTATTTTCATATCGATTTACTGCCGTTTCTAAAGTTTAATAAGGGGTGTTCAATACTTAGAATGCATATTGTGGCACATAATAAATTATAAACATTGAAGATTTATACGGTAACTTTAGAAATAAGATACACAATTCTTGAAGTATGTTAATTTCTATTATGTTTCTAATCCCGTTCTAATGAGTAAAGAAAACGTTAATGACCTTGTAAAATTTTTGCTACCATTTCCCGATAGCGTAAAAACCGCCGCTTTATGGTTAAGGGAATTTGTTTGGGACCTGTATCCCGAAACCAATGAACTCATTTATGATAACTATAATGCCCTCGCTTTTGGCTGGTCGCCTACTGATAAAGCCGGTGATGTTTTTTGCAGCGTTGCAGTTTTTAGCAAGCATGTAAACTTCGGTTTTAACAGAGGTTCCGAAATTCCGGATAAACAAAAGGTTTTACTTGGCGAAGCAAGCCTTTACCGGTATATAAAAGTGATTGATAAAGATAACTTTCCCGAAGAATACATAAAACACCTGCTCGAAATGGCTTATGAAAATTCGGTGTCGCGGCTAAAGCCGGTTAAAAAAGTAATTAAAGGTGAAACGATTGTAAAAATGATCTCTCCGGTTAAAAGAAGGCCTTTGTAAAAGTTGGCAGTCGGTAGTTTGCAGTGGGCTGTGCAGTTTACAATAAATATTTGCAGATTTACACCCGCAAACTGCCAACCGGAAACTGCCAACCAATTACTACCATATGGACATCGAATTCAATAAAAATGAAGATATAAACAAACAGCTTGTTTATGAACTAAATACCCGTCTTAAAAAAATATACCTGGGTGGCGGCGAAAAAGCGGCTGCAAAACAGAGAGAAAAAGGCAAAATGCTGGCCCGCGAACGGGTGGCCTATTTAATTGATAAAAATAAACCCTGGCTTGAAGTCGGCGCATTTGTAGCCGATGGCATGTATGCTGAACATGGCGGTTGTCCTTCCGGCGGGGTGGTATGCGGTATTGGTCATGTATCGGGCAGGCAATGCGTGGTGGTTGCCAATGATGCCACGGTTAAAGCAGGCGCATGGTTCCCGATAACCGCCAAAAAGAATTTACGCGCACAGGAGATAGCAATGGAAAACCGTTTGCCTATCATCTATTTGGTTGATTCAGCCGGTGTTTTTTTGCCTTTGCAGGATGAGATATTCCCGGATAAAGAGCATTTTGGCCGCATTTTCCGCAATAACGCCATCATGAGCAGTATGGGTATCATACAGATATCCGCTATCATGGGCTCTTGTGTAGCTGGCGGGGCTTATTTGCCAATTATGAGTGATGAGGCGATGATCGTAGAAGGTACCGGCTCGGTTTTTCTTGCGGGATCATACCTTGTAAAATCAGCCATAGGCGAGGATGTGGATAACGAAACATTGGGCGGAGCAACCACGCAATGCGAAATATCAGGTGTTACTGATTACAAACATCCAAATGATAAAGCCTGCCTCGATTCCATCCGCAATATTATGGGCATGGTTGGCGATTTCCCCAAGGCTGGTTTCGACAGGATAAAACCAATCCAGCCAAAGCTAAACGAAAAGGATATTTACGGTATATTGCCAGATAACCGCGAAAAAGCCTATGATATGATGGAAATAGTGCTGCGGCTGCTGGATAACTCGGAATTTGAGGAGTACAAAGCAGGCTACGGGCAGTCTATCATTTGCGGGCTTGGCCGTATTGATGGCTGGGCAGTGGGCATTGTAGCTAACGAGCGCAAAGTCATTAAATCAAAAAAAGGCGAAATGCAGTTTGGCGGGGTAATTTATTCTGATTCTGCCGATAAGGCCACCCGTTTTATCATGAATTGCAACCAAAAGAAAATACCGCTGGTATTTTTGCAGGATGTAACCGGTTTTATGGTTGGCAGCAGGGCCGAGCATGGCGGCATTATTAAGGACGGCGCTAAAATGGTAAATGCGGTAGCTAATTCGGTGGTGCCTAAATTTACCATTGTAATAGGTAACTCTTACGGCGCAGGCAATTACGCTATGTGCGGCAAAGCTTACGACCCGCGCTTAATCTATGCCTGGCCAAGTGCCAAAATTGCCGTAATGGGCGCAGGTTCGGCCGCTAAAACGCTGGTGCAAATGCAGGCCGCAGGCATAAAAGCAAGGGGCGAAGAAATTGATGACGTAAAGGAAGCCGAACTGCTAAAACAAACAACTGACAGGTACAATGCACAAACCACCCCTTACTATGCCTCGGCCAGACTTTGGGTTGATGGCATTATCGATCCGTTGGAAACACGAAAAGTGATTTCCATGGGCATCGAAGCCGCCAACCATGCACCGATTGAGAAGGCGTTTAATGTGGGGATTATACAAACGTAGGGATGATTTCGGATTTCGGAATTTCGATTTCGGATTGTTTTGATTTGGAATTTTATTTAAAAAATCAACGAAATCCAATAATCATTAAAATCAGCGGTCAAAACTGTTTGTAAAATTATTAAGACGCAAAGTATTGCGTCCCTACATTATTGCTATCTTCAATTTATGAAAAAACTCCTGCTACTGCCACTGCTCCTGCTACTCACCAAAACGCAAGCCCAAACCCCTATGGAAATCCATCAGCGGGCAATTTTGGTGGATACCCATAATGATATCCTTTCGAATGAATTGATCACCAAGCTTGATATCGGCCAGCTACAAACTACCGGTAACTTTGATTTGGTGCGCGCAAAAAAAGGAGGGCTTGATGCACAGGTATTCTCTATCTGGTGCGGCGAGGATTATGGTAAGGGGACGGCCTTTGCTTACGCTAACCGCGAAATAGATTCACTTTACGCTTTAATTGCCCGTTATCCCGATAAGATAACTTTGGTGCGTAATTCAAAAGAACTGGAAAAAGCTGTCAAAGAGAAAAAAATGGCGGCTTTGATAGGGGTAGAGGGCGGTCATATGATTGAAGACCGAATGGATTACATAGACAGCCTCGCCAAACGCGGCATGCGCTATTTAACGCTGACCTGGAATAACAGTACTTCCTGGGCATCATCAGCAAGGGATGAAACACACAGAAGAAGCTCATTGGCGCATGTAGGTCTTACGGATTTTGGCAAACAGGTGGTTCATCATTTAAATGACCTTGGAGTGACGATAGACCTTTCGCACCCCGGCGAACAAACTTTTTATGATGTATTGGCTACTACAAATAAACCTGTCATCGCCTCGCATAGTTGCGCCTATGCTTTAAACCCGGCATACAGGAATTTAAAAGACGACCAGCTAAAAGCCCTTGCAAAGAATGGCGGCGTGGTGTTTGTTAATTTTTATAGCGGCTTTGTAGATAGCACCTATTCTAAAAAAGCCGGCCGTTTTCTACGTGCGCATAAGGCAGAAATGGATTCCCTTGAAAAAATTTACCACGACCATGACCTCGCAAATATCCGGCTGAATGTTATTTATAAAACGGAATCAGACCAGATACGCCCGCCATTAAGCGAACTTATCCATCAAATTGATTACATCGTAAAACTCATCGGTGTTGACCATGTAGGTATAGGCTCTGATTTTGACGGCGCCGAATCTTATCCTTTGGGAATGGATGATGTAACGGATTATCCAAAAATCACGGCAGAATTGTTAAAACTCAACTATACCGAAAAAGATATAGACAAGATATTGGGCGGGAATTTTATTAGGGTCTTGAAGGCGAATACTGGCAAGTAAGTTTATCTAAACGTTTTATCATGAAATATTTTTTTGTTTTTATATTCTTGTTAGCTTGTTTGAATGCTGAATCACAAGCTATCAAAATATTCTTTGACAAAAACGATCAAATCCTTAAGGACAAGGATTCATTAAAGGCAGCTACCTACATTCTGAAAGAGAAGCTGGCTGATACCGGGTGGTATGTGAAGGAATATCAGAGCTGGTATATTTTAAGCGAGGGGATGTATAGGGACGAGAAAATGAAAATTCCGCAAGGAAAATTCACTTATTATTCGGTTGGGGCGAAAAGAGAAGCATCAACAACTATTCTCTATTCCTTTATCGAGAGAGTTGGTTATTATTCAAATGGCCTGAAAACAGGGACCTGGATAAAGTATGACAGCCAGGGAGGTAAAAATGAAATATCAAATTATACAGATGGAAAAAAAAGTGGCTTATATCAGCAGTATACTTATCCCGGTTATATTTTTGTTGATGGCAGCTATAAAAATGACAAAAGAGAAGGCGAATGGCACGTTTACAACAAAAAGGGCACAGTTATTTCGACAGACACGTACTTAGGGGGACGGGTAGTAAATTCGGTTAGGTTAAACCCCGATTCGGTTGACGCTGGTGGTAAAGAAATATATGTAACCGGTGTAAATGCCAGCAAAGATAAATCGGGGATAGTCGTGATTTCCGGGGACGCTTACGATAGTGGTGAAAAAGGCGATATTCAAAATGCTGCTCCTGATAGAGACTTTAAAATAGCGCTTACCAGGAAAGTCATGAAAGCAATGAGCGGCACGGAAGATGGCCAACTTTTAATAGGGTTTATGATTGACCGTAATGGTAACATAAGTTCTTTATCAATTTTGAAAGGATTTGGCAATGAATTAGATCGGATGGTCTACAATGCAATTCCTGATATTTGTAAATGGAACCCAGCTGTCCGCAATAATAAGGCGATTATTCAAAGTGTCTATTGTCGCGTTAAAATTCATAATTCCCAGGTTGCAGTCGATTATTTTTTTAACATGGCTGATGCAAACAAAGATTAAATTTCATAAGTCAAAATGTTGATGGTGTATGCAGGAAGTAGTGCTTAGTATCTTTACCAATAGCTGACCAATAAAACCCTCTTTTTTCTTACTTTTGCTCTTCAATTTTTAAAATACTAATGTCTCAAGATACTGAACACGTTAAATGCCTTATCATAGGCTCGGGCCCTGCTGGCTATACGGCGGCTATTTATGCATCGCGCGCTGATTTGAAACCAGTTATGTACACCGGTTTGCTTGCCGGCGGGCAGCTTACCCAAACTACTGATGTGGAAAACTATCCCGGCTACCCGCATGGCATTATGGGGCCTGATATGATGGAGAATTTCCGCCTGCAGGCTGAACGCCTGGGTACAGATATCCGTTTCGGTTATGTAAGTTCAGTTGATTTTTCATGCCTGCCGCATAAGGTAGTAGTTGATGAAAGCAAAACCATTTTAGCTGATACTGTCATTATTTCAACCGGTGCATCAGCAAAATGGCTTGGTTTAGAATCGGAACAAAAATATAGCGGCTTCGGTGTTTCGGCGTGTGCTGTTTGTGATGGTTTCTTTTTTAAAGGCCAGGATGTAGCAATAGTTGGGGCAGGGGATACCGCTGCCGAAGAGGCTACTTACCTTGCCAAGCTGTGCCGCAAGGTGTTCATGATTGTTCGTCGCGATGAGTTCAGGGCTTCAAAAGCAATGGTACACCGCGTATTAAATACACCCAACATCGAGATATTATACAATACCGAAACCAAAGAAATTGTTGGCGACGGTCAAAGTGTAACCGGTGTAACCGTAACAAACAACCTTACAAACGAGGAAAAAACACTTCCGGTAACCGGGTTCTTTGTGGCTATCGGCCATCATCCCAATACAGACATTTTCAGGGGTTGGATACATATGGACGAAACAGGCTATATAAAAACGACACCAGGCTCAACTACAACCAATATCGAAGGTGTATTTTGCTGCGGCGATGCGCAGGACCATATTTACCGCCAGGCTGTAACCGCAGCCGGTTCAGGCTGCATGGCCGCCATTGATGCCGAACGTTATCTGGCAGCTAAGGAACATGTGGTAACGGCTTAATCAGTTGGCAGTTTTGAGTGAGCAGTTGGCAGTAAAAACAGCGATCCGCCAACTGTCCGCCTAACAAAAAATCTGTGTAATCAAAAAAATCATTTAAATCAGCGGTCAAAATTCCGTATAATTGAATAAATAATCCATTTAATCAAATATACTACCATGGGAAAAGGAGATAAAAAAACACGAAAAGGCAAAATTGCCATAGGTTCATACGGCAAAAAGAGGCCGCATGATAATAAAAAGACCAAACCAGCCGAAGCTGTCGTTGCCGAAGAAAAAAAATAATTTGAAAGCCATCCTTCATAAAAAGGGTGGCTTTCTTTTGTGATACAGATTTTTTACACCTGTAAATGGAAATCTTTTTCAAAATCTGTTAACTTCACCACCTCATATTTATTAGGATTATTTATACGATGTTTAAAAAGACCTTTTTGCCGCTATGTATCTTTATGGCAGTTTCTGCCGGTATAGTTAATGCCCAGGATGGCGACCCTAATTTGGGAATAATCCCGGCGCCTGTTTCTGTTAAAAAAACTTCCGGAGAATTTGTATTGAGCCAGCAAACGGTTTTACTGGCTGATACAGTAACCAACAAAGCGGTTGTTTTTTTAACTGACTACTTGCAAAATAAAGCCATGCTGCATGTTCAGCTAAAACCAAATAATGGTTCAAGTGCGCCTAACAGCATTGTTTTAACAGCTACCGGCACCGATAACTTGCCTGCCGATGGTTACCGCTTAACCATTACCCCGCAGCAAATATTAATTGCAGGCAAAGGAGCAGGCCTGTTTTACGGCATACAAACATTGATACAATTAATACCCGAAAACAGAACAGCAGCGATAAAACTACCAAGCGTACAAATAGAAGATTATCCGCGTTTTGGCTATCGCGGTTTGATGCTGGATGTTTGCCGTCATTTCTTTTCGGTAGAGTTTGTTAAAAAATATATCGACCTGATGGCTGCCTATAAGCTGAATAACTTTCACTGGCATTTAACCGATGACCAGGGCTGGCGCATCGAAATAAAAAAATATCCGAAACTGACCCAAATTGGCAGTCAACGGGCACAAACGGTGATCGGTAACTATCACGACCGTACGCCGCAGCAATATGATAACACCCCGTATGGCGGTTATTATACACAAGACCAGATTCGCGATGTAGTTAAATACGCTGCCGACAGGTATATCAATATCGTCCCCGAAATTGAAATGCCCGGCCACTCTGAAGCTGCACTGGCCGCCTATCCCGAATTAAGCTGCGACCCGTCGCAAACTTATAAAGTAGCCGAAACATGGGGCGTTTTTCACGACATCTATTGTCCATCAGATAAAACATTTAATTTTTTGCAGGATGTGTTAACAGAGGTGATGGAACTTTTTCCAAGTAAGTACATACACATAGGTGGCGATGAAGCGCCAAAAGATGTTTGGAAGAAAACACAGTTTTGTCAGGACCTGATAAAACAGCTGGGTTTGCAGGATGATAAAACATCCAGCAAAGAAGATAAACTGCAAAGCTATTTTATACAGCGGATAGAAAAATTTGTAAACTCAAAAGGGCGTAGTATTATTGGCTGGGACGAGATATTAGAAGGTGGCCTTTCGCCAAACGCTACTGTAATGAGCTGGCGTGGCGAAGAAGGGGGCATAGCAGCTGCACAGCAAAACCATAATGTTGTGATGACGCCAGGCAGCGGCGGCCTTTACATTGATGCACAGCAAGGGAAAGCAAACGAAGAGCCATTAAGCATTGGCGGTTATGATCCTTTGAGTAAAATTTACAGCTATAACCCAACACCTGATGTTTTAACACCCGACCAGCAAAAATTCATCATTGGTGTTCAGGCCAACTTATGGACTGAATATATCCCATCGGATACAAAGGTTGAATATATGCTGATGCCAAGGCTGATGGCCTTATCGGAAGTAGCCTGGACGCCTCTGGCCAATAAAAACTTTTCGGACTTTGCGGATACCCGCCTGCCATCACACCTGGAAAAGATCGATAAAAACAACTTAGACTACCGGGTACCAAATGCGATTGGTGCAAAAGATACCATTGTGTTCGGCAGGCAATTAAATGTGAACTTAAAACCATCAGTTACCGGCGCTAAAGTTTTTTATACTATTGATGGTTACAAGCCAGATGCAACTGCTATTGAATATAGTGCGCCGATGACCTATAACATTCCGCCCGACCAATACCGCGAGTTGAAAACGATAGTGATAACCCAATCGGGGAAACAGAGCCACATAGGTCACCTCGTAGTGTACAATAAAATGCCGTTGCCTGCGGTTAACTACACAGGTAACGCAAAAGGTATGAAATACCAATTGTTTACAGGTGAATTTACAAGCCTCGAGCAGTTAAAAGGAGCGGCTGTAATTGATACAGGTATAGTCCAAAGTTTTAACACTTCGGCATTCAAAAAAAATATGCATGGCTTTGGGGTAATATATAGTGGTTTTATCCGTATTGATACTGACGGCGATTATGGGTTCTCAACAGCTTCGGCCAATGGGTCGCAATTGCTTATTGATGAGCAGCCTGTTGTTGATAATGATGGTAAACATGGTGTATTTGACCAGGGTGGAGCGGTGCCATTGCTGAAAGGTTATCATAAGATCACCATAAAGTACTTTGATGCAGGCAGCGCGGGGACTTTAAGGGTAATGATGACCATCCCCGGAAAACCAAAAGGTGAAATATCGCCGGATATGATGTTTAATTAACCAGGTAATGAAAATGAAACACCCCTATTATTTGTTTTTGCTGGTTATTGGTTCGCTTATAACGGGTTGCGGTAGTAATGATAAGCCGATGAGTACAACACCGTCTGCACCTGCAAAGCCAGTTTTAATGGAGCCCTTCCGGTATCATAAAATGATAGAAGTTTCGCCGGGGCAGGATTATGATATTTTAAGCTGGGGCAGGGGTTCATCAAAAGTGGGCGCGTTTGAAATTTTACATTCTGACTCTGCCGCTGCTAAATTCACTACTACCACAGGCGATCTTGATGGCGCCATTGTTGATGTTTTTAATACAGACATGGACCTTGATGGCAATCCGGAGATATTGATACAAACGAAAGGTAATGATACGCTTTACTATACCCATGTTTTTGCCTTTGAATTCACCAACGGCAAAGCTGAAAAGCTGGATTTCCCAAAGCTAACCGAAAAGTATAAAAAGGGATACAGGGGCAACGATAATTTTTATGTAAAGGATGGCCAGCTCATCCGCGAATTCCCCATTTATGATGGCAATGGAAAAGATGCCAAAACAACAGGGGCAAAGCGTCAGTTGCTATATGGTTTACGCAATAATAGTTTTACGGTAAAGCAATTAAGCAAAGATTCCACAAACGTTACTTCTGCTAAGCCGGTTAAAATTACAGCTGTACAAAATTCGCAGCCTAAAAAGAAAATTACTTCTGAAAAAAAGCATAAAAAGAAGCACAGAAGGCATCATAGCGATGAGGGATAAAAAGCCCGTTAAACATAGATAAAAATTTCCATATTGCGAGTTGTTATTTTACCATCTAAAAAATCCTGCATTGTTTGAACAAGCCTTCAATTTCTGCTTCAGAAAAAAAAATATTCCGGAATATTTACATTTTCACCAGGCTTCGCCATAAACAAATTTAAGTAGTTTTAATTATCTTTGAATAAACACCAACAAAAATGATTATTGAACGAAATAGTAAAGAGGTCATTATAAGATTACCGGCTTCTATAAATACAGATGACTTACAGGATTTTATTGACTATACCCGCTATAAAGAACTTACTTCTAAAAGCATCGCCACTCAAAAGGATATTGATGAACTTGCAGATAAAATAAATAAGGATTGGTGGACAGAAAATAGAAAACGTTTTATTAAGTGAAACTAAAAATCGTTGTCGATACCAATATAGTTTTTAGCGCCATTCTAAAGCCAGGGAGCAGAATTGGAAAGATCATTCTAACCTCAAAAAAACATTTTCAATTTTATACTTGTGATTTTCTAAAAACCGAATTATTAAAGCATAGGGATAAATTACTAAAACTCACTAAACTTTCATCTCACGAACTTGACGAATTAGAATTCCTGCTCACTAAGAACATTGTTTTTATTAACGAAAACCTACTGCCCGAAAAAATAATTACAACTTCAGAAAATATTTTAACTGGCATTGATTTAAATGATACCCCTTTTGTTGCGTTGACTAAACATTTGAAAGCAAAGCTTTGGACTGGAGATAAAGAATTAGCGTTAGGCATTGAAACAAAAAAGTATATTGAAACATTGACAACCATCCAATTATCAGATTTATTGGATAAATTGGAGAGAAGTTAGCCAAAGTAATATCTCAGACCTTCGCGCCTAAAACCCACCGCCATGCCCAGCGGGTGGCGCGGTTAAAGCCTTTCCACTCATCAACAAATTTAATGATGTCGTTAAGGCAGGTTTCGCTGAATTTCTTTTTGAAATTACGGGCAGCCAGCTTATACACTTGCTGGGGATTTTCGAGGCCAATGCGTTCGTATATTTCTTTTTTTACGTACATGGTACGCACAAACAGAATATTGAACAAAATTACATAACTGTATAAAGTGCGTTTTATGTATCCGGCTTTTTCGGAATATGTTTTTAAAAGGCTTTTGGTAAAAAGTATATGACGGGCTTCTTCGATGTTATGCAAATCAAACATCTTTTTTAAAACGGGATAAATATTTGGCGTCCGCCGGGCATAATTGCCATAAACATCGGTAACCAGTTCAACAGAAACACTGCCCATAAAAAGGTAATCGGCAGGGAGGTATTTATTGCTGAATTCACCAAAAAATTTGTGTATTCGCGACTGTTTTATAGGGCTGCCGCCGATCTTTTGAATAGCCTGGCCAAACATTTCCTGGTGCCTGAATTCCTCGATCAGCTCCCTTAGTAAGAACCGGTGTTCAACATCATCTAACGGAAGCGTAAGTATATGCCTTGTCATAAAAAGGCAAAACAAGCACTCGCCCCATGCATAGGATGCTATTACCTGTACCAGCTCATGCCTGCCGAGATCCAGTTTTTGGGTAGGGGTAAGGGTATCATATATCTCAAACCCGTGCAGGGAAGTTAGCATTTCGGGCAGAAAAATATCCTCCGGTTTTGGTTCAACATCCCAGGGGATATATGTTTCCGGCATTAAGGGATGTTCCTTACTGATCTTTATTAAACGCTCAACCTCATTTACATCCATAAAGCAAATTTACGTAATAACATGCAGACACGATGTATTGCATCTCTACGTATTATTACCCGGAATCATTTTATTTGGTTGCCTTAAGCAAACAGCTGCCCTATATCCTTAAACGATTTAAATTCAAGGGCATTGCCAGATGGGTCTAAAAAGAATAGTGTTGCCTGTTCGCCGGGCAAGCCTTTAAAACGGATATAAGGCTCTATTACGAATTTGATGTTGTTTTCTTTTAGTCTTTTCTCAAGCGCATGCCATTCATCCCATTCCAAAACAACGCCATAGTGGGGTATAGGTACATCATGGCCGTCAACAGGGTTAAAATGATGTTTAACATCTTCGGCGGGTCGTGGTTTTAAATGTATAACAAACTGGTGGCCATACAGGTTAAAATCTGTCCATATATCCGAGCTGCGCCCTTCGCTGCAGCCCAATACTTCCCTGTAAAATTTTCTTGCTTCTTCTATATCGTACACCGGTACGGCTACGTGGAATGGGGTTAATTTATTTTGCATTGGTTGATCGGGTTGATTAAGTTGATTAGGTTGAATAAGTTAGATTTGGTTCATTGTGTTATAAAGGTTGCTGTTGTTAAGTATTTTAACTACTTACCAAATAAACTCAATCAACCACTCACTTAATCAACTACTTTACATTATACCTAAAAATCTGCCGGCCTAAGTTACCATCTTTATCAATACCTTCAATGGTAACGCGGTACGTTCCGGGGCTATCAGGATTAAAGTATTCAACGGAGGCGCTGCCGGTTTTATCGGTGTTTACATTAGGGTTCCAGTAAATTGTGGTACGTATATCAAGCTTGTTTGATTGGGTTTGCCTCGGCCCTGTGTAACGGGGTAAATAAAACGTCCTTATTGCAGCATAACCCTGTGGGTTAAAAGTTATCTCGTTTTTTTGCGGTATCAGGCTTTTTAAGTCCTGGTAGCTTATTTTTGTGCCTTCCGGCATTTTTTTCAGGTTAACTACAATGGCGCCGTTGGTGCCGTAAGCGCTATTTATCAGGCCCAGTTCATCTTTAAAAAACACTTCCACAGTTTCAATTTCAGACGGATTAATTGTATTTAACGTGTTGACATCTACCGGGGCCCCCCTTAAAAATATCGCCGCCGGCGTTCTGTTGCCCGCCGTATAGTCCCTCATTACATAAAAATTATTATCCTGAAAAGTCATGCCCCCGGCAAGCGCTTTTATGCATTCCAAAGCATTTGCGCAACCTTCAAGTTGTTGGCTTGTAATAAGACGGTCTGGCTGGTCGCTTAAGCTTGTTAAACTTCCATAGTCTTTATGGCTCGCCAGTTTAACTATCTTGGTATCCTTAATCACTACTTCTTTTAATATATGCGAATCAATGAATTGCATTTTGCTATTCTTTAAATACGGGCTAAGCGCACTGTCTATGTTTAGCATCCCATCGGGCGCGTTGTAATTTATCGGGGCATTTTGGGCTGGCTCGTTGTCAACTGTAAGCACAAGGTCGGCGGCGCGGTCGTTACCGCGTGCGCTTAAAGTAACTTTAGTGGAATCTGAAAATATAAGGTCTTGAAATTTAAAGCGGCCTTCAACATCGGTAGTGGCATTGGCGCTAAAACTTTTATCTGGAATAGTTAAATGTACATTGCCACGATTAACAGGTATACCACTTGAAGCCCGCAACGAGCCAGTGATGTCAATACCCTTTTCGGCGCCAAAATTTATAGCCGGAAATTTGTTATTAAGGATATCATCATATGAAAAACGGCGATAACCTTGCGTCATTAATAAAACATCAAGATCGGCCTGTGCTTTTGCATCCGGATGATTGAAATAATAATTAGGTTTTTCTATATATCCCTTAATATCCGATGTTAGCAGTAAATTAGTTAATATAGTTGTTTCGGCATTTTCATCAAACGGAACTTTTGTTTCATCAATTACCGAAACAGAGAAGTTGCCCTCATCCGGCTGTCCGTCATTCTTGGCGGCTATATTTAATTTTGCCATTTGCCTCGTATCATAAGTAGGATGGTCACTGCTAACAGCCAAATTCAACTGGTCGTTATGCTGTATAAATGCTATACGTTCGCTTATTGGCTCACCGTCAAATGTGAAAAGCGTCACCTGCACTATGCCTGTCGGGAATTTGCTTTTAGGGACTGAGGCGCCGTAAAACTGGTTTTGTAAAACTGCTTTTGCAGCATAACATATAACACCACTTGATTTAGCCAGGATAAAGAAAGTTTTACCCCCATAATCTTTAATGAATGCCGGGTCGGCTTGTAGTTTGATGCCTAAAACATCCGGATCGTTATTTTCAATGCTCAGGCTTATGTCATCGGTAATCATCTTGGGTAATTCAGGGGTAGCCTTTGACCCATCGGCAAATGTTACGTTCGCAGTATAAGTTTTGCCGTCTTCGGGCGCAAACATAAAAAAACCCATCCCTAAATGCGAGGATGAAAATTGCGCTACCACATTGTTGGTATTATCAGTAATAGTACCGGTTACATCAATTCCGGTACCATCTGGTTTTATCGCTTTAAAAGCCACTTTTGTGCGTAAGCCAATTATAAGCTGGCCGCCTTCCGGAAAAAACTGAATGTCGTTTGGTTTGGAAATGGATTTTAGCGGGAAGGTATTAGTGGCCTGTTTTTGCTTATCGTTATCTATGACAGTTACCATATTGGCCGAATCGAGGCTTAAGTTTTTAAGGTTTATAAAACTGATATCGATAAACCCGTTTTTGTCCGTTAATCCTCTTCCTTTAGCTATTGTTTCGTCTTCCCTTATCACCGTCCAGCTTACTTTTTTATCAACGAGCGGATTGCCCTGGTCATCTTTATAATAAATGCCGGCCGAAATTTTTGGTAATTTATTTACAGTAGCAGTTTTTAAAGAAATATTGGTGGATACCGGGTTATTTATAGCATCGCCAATGGTGATGTTTTTATTAAAAAAATAGGCAGGCCCTGCATTATTCATATACATAGTATAGGCAACAACCCGGTAATTTCCCTTTTTGTAGGTGTATTGCGAAACCGGAAAACTACCCCAGCCGACGCTGTTTTTTACCTGTAATTTTACCGACTGCATTACTGAGTCGGTCGGACTTAAAATATCAACATAAATAACTTTACTTAAGCCTGATGGCTGGTGATGATAAAGCGTTAAATAAGCTTTAAACCAAATGGTGTCGCCTAAGGCATAGTAGGGTTTATCAAAATGCAGGTAAACCTTTTCAGTGGGGAAACTGGTGTATAAAGTAGCGCTCTTAGTCATGATCTGGTTTAATACCGACACGTCATTCTGAGCGGATGCAGGAGAATAAAAAACAATTAAAAACAGAAAAAGAGAAAAGAATATTTTAAAAAATTTCATAATTGGAGATTTATCCGGCTGTAGCTGGCTAATATAGCCCATTGACAGTTAAAAATGATAAAAAGGGTGATACTTTAACATTTTTTTACACATGATAACAATAGTTTTACTTAACAACTATCTGCACCGTATTCCTGCTTACCTGTTCAAGTAAAACAGTTTTGTCGGCTGCTAAAGCACTTAGCGAAGAAGGTGTATAATGCCGCATGGTGATTAAAGAAAGCCCGTCATTATATTTTACCTTAAAATCATGACTTAACGCTTGTAATAGCTTTTTAAACCTTTCCTCATAAAGGTCGATGCAAACTGTAAAACTAAGGGCCGAAGTTTGCATCATATTTACTTTAACATGGCACTTTGAAAAAAAACCAAAGATTTCGCTTAAATGGTTTTCCGAAATAAAAGAATAATCCTTTGCGGATACCGATAACAATACCTGGTTTTGCTTTAGAATAATTATCGGCTTTAAAAACTGGTTAACCGCATTATCTTTAATAACAGTTCCGGGGGCTTCAGGATCGGTAAAGGATTTTACCATTAATGGTATTTTGGCATTTTGTAGCGGTTTTATAGTTTTGGGGTGGATAACGCTGGCGCCATAAAAAGTCATTTCGATAGCTTCGTTATAACTTAGCTCATCAAACTTAACTGTATCCTCAAAAAATTTAGGGTCGGCGTTTAATATGCCGGGAACATCTTTCCAGGTAGTTACCGATTCAGCGCCTAAGCAGGCAGCGAAAATTGAAGCGGTGTAATCCGACCCTTCGCGCCCTAAAGTGGTGGTAAAATTCTCGGATGTGCCACCCAAAAAACCTTGCGTAACCACTATACTATTTTGTAACAACCCGGGAATATCACGGTTGATAACAAAACGCGTTTTATCCCATTGCACTATGCCTTCACGATAAGTATTATCCGTATGAATATAACCGCGCACATCCAGCCACCGGCTTTTTATGCCGGCTTTATTCAAATATGCATTAACAATGCGGGTTGCCACCAGTTCGCCGATGGAAACTATTTGATCATAGGTGAAATCGTAATCGTCATGCGGCTCATCCTCAATTATCCAGTCGATCTCCACAAAAGTATTGGCTACCTCATCAAAAACCGGATGCGAACGCTCGAACAACTGTTCTAAAATGGTGTAATGATATTTCTTTACATTTTCAAAAATATCATGTACGGTATCGTCACCATCAATATATGCTTTTGTAAGTTTTTCGAGCGCATTGGTGGTTTTGCCCATTGCAGAAACAACGATGACCAATTGTTCGCCCTCAAACCTTTTAACAACACTGGCAAGGTTAACTATACCATCGGCATCTTTTACAGATGCCCCTCCAAATTTAAATACAAGCATTATTTAATGTATTGCGAAACGACCGTATTTGGCCGAAGTAGTGATTTAATTTGTGAATAGGGAATTAATAAGTCGGTTGTGCCTCCCGCGTACGATTTAATTTCATAAGTATTATAAAAGAAATCGATGCCCAGCGGCGTAATCCTGAAATTGTCATTTAAAGCAAACTCACCATTTTCGAAATTGTAATCGTTCAGTGGTTCGTTCTTACCCAATTTTTCATCTTTCCGGAATATTTTTTCGGCTATGGCGGTGAATTTGGGGTCGTAATCGTTAACCAGCAGGTCATCTATAGAAATTACCCTATCAGTTTTGGTGTCCCAGTTGAAATATTCTTCCGAGCTATTGGGATGAGCACCGCCCGACATTTCCTGCTTAACGTCGATAACAATAAGGCTTGAGCCTTGCGTTAATACGCTGATATTTAATTCATAGGTCATCGGCTGTTGCTGTTCTGATGTACTGTCAACGGATGAATAAACGCCAACAACATCTTTTATTGTTTTTTCAAAATCTTTTGAGTCTCGGCTTTCTCCGCCCATATAAGGGTTTAAATTATTTAGAATTATTTGTTTTATAGTGTCGTTTAATAGTGAATCTTTATTAAAAACCGGGTAGTATACTGCGGTATAGCTGCAACCGCCTGCATTTTTACAACTGTCCGTCCGGCTGTCTTCCCCATTGTAAGTATAAGCAAGGGTATCCTTTGAGGATTGTCGTGCTGATTTATGGGCGCCCTTTCGAATAACTGCCGCTGTGATTTTGCCGAACGCAAAAGTTGCGAATAACAAGGCAAACAATGTACTAAATATGGCGGCCCTTTTTTGCATCATACTTCCATCCTCAAAAGCTGTTCTTTTGATAAAGCCGCATTTAGCCAGCCTGCTTCGACGACAGCTTCATATTTTTTGTAGAAATTGATAGCCGGTTCATTCCAGTCGAGTACCTGCCATGTCATACCGTTAAAGCCCAACTCTTTTGCCTCGGCAATAAGCCTGTCAAACAACAGCTTGCCGATGCCTTTACCGCGCATATCCTCTGTAATAATAAGGTCTTCAAGGTACATGCGGCAGCCTTTCCAAGTAGAGTAGCGGATATAATACAGCGCAAAGCCAACTATTACACCATTAACTTCTGCCACAAAAGCTTTCCAAACCGGGTTTTTTCCGAAACCGGCATCTTCAAACTCGTCCAGGGTGACGGTAACTTCTTGCGGCGCCCTTTCAAAAAGCGCGAGCTCATTTACAAGTTCCAGTAAACGCGGACAATCTTCTTTTTTTGCTATTCGTATATTAATCATTAGTGGACTATGATTTTTAAGATTAAAAGATAATAGGATTAGATAACCATCACTTATAGGATTTTAAGATACCAGGATTTTAAAAAGGCAAATCATAAAATCTTTTGATCCTATAAATCTTAGTTGTTTTTCCAGTGTTTTATAATTCTTTGCCCAAATATTGTGCTTCCAAGTCGCACCATATTGCTGCCCTGCTCAATGGCTACTTTATAGTCGGCAGACATGCCCATCGAAAGTGTGTCAAAAGCTGCATCTTTCCTGAAAAAGCTTTGCTTTATACCGTCAAAAAAGGTTTTAAGCTCATAATACTCTTCTTTTACCTGCTTTTCATTGTCGGTATTAGTGGCAATGCCCATCAGGCCCCGGATACGGACATTCTTTAACGCCGCCAGGTCTTCTGAGCGCAACAGCTCAATAGCCTCATCAAACCCAAGCCCGTATTTTGTTTCCTCATCGGCAATATATATCTGCAAAAGGCAATCTATTACGCGGTTATTTTTTTCCGCATGTTTATTTATTTCCTGCAAAAGCTTCATGCTGTCAACCGATTGTATCATGCTGATAAATGGCGCAATGTATTTTACCTTATTGCTTTGCAGGTGGCCTATAAGGTGCCATTGTATATCTTTCGGTAGCTGTTCGTACTTTTCAACCAGTTCCTGCACCATGTTTTCGCCAAATAAACGCTGCCCTGCATCATAAGCTTCCTGCACTTCTGCGGCCGGTTTTGTTTTCGATACTGCTATTAATGTAACCTTTATTGGTACCGTCTCTTTTTTTAAGCTTCTAATATTATCTGCAATGCTCATTTATCCGTAATTTTGCTCAATTATAAGCCGCTAAATTACAGAATGCGTAAATATATCACCCTGTTTTTTTCAGTAACGTTTTTTTTATTTGCCTGCAAAGGTGGTAAAGCTCCGGCAAGCGTCATTAAACATGACCAAATGGTTAGTTTGTTAACCGATTTACATATTGTTGATGGCAGTTTGTATTCTGCACCTCAAGCCCCGGATAGTTTATACAAATATGGCATTGATAAATACATGATTGCGTTTAAAGATCACCATACCGACTCGGTACAATTTAAGGCAAGTCTAAAGTATTATACCACTCAACCAGTTGAACTCCAGGCCATATACGACCAGGTATTGGTAAACCTTAAAAAGAAAACGGATTCCTTAAGTAAACCGCAACAACAATATGCTATACCCAAAAAATAGTGTTGATAAACTGGGTTTTACCGAGATAAAAGAGTTAATTAAAGCACATTGCCTGAGTGAAATGGGCCGCCAGATGGTTGACAGGATACAGGTAATGGATAATTTCGACCTTATCCGGAAGTTTTTGAGCCAGGCCAACGAGTTTAAAAATATACTGGAGAATGATGAGGCGTTGCCTATCCATCATTTTTTCGATATAAAAACGCTTGCCAATAAAGCAAAAATTGAAGGAATATTTTTAAGCGAGGAAGAATTTTACCAGGTACAGGCATCACTAACTACCGTGTTTGCCGTAATTGCCTATTTTAATGATAGGGAAGGCCTGTATCCAAACCTCGAAGCTTTATTTGAACATTTACCGATAGAAAAAGCCATTCTTAAAAAAATTGGACTAATCATCGATGAAAAAGGAAAGATAAGGCCAAACGCCTCGCGCGAATTGCAGGATATTACATCGGGCATTGCTAAGGCTGAACAGGAAGCCCGTAAAAAAATAGACCAGGTTTTTAAAAATGCCACAAGCAGCGGCTGGACGGCGGATGGTTCGTTAACCGTTCGTGATGGGCGTTTATGTATTCCCTTATTGGCCGAAAACAAGCGCAAATTAAAAGGTTTTATCCATGATGAATCTTCATCAGGCCAAACAGTTTATATTGAACCTGAGGAGGTTTTTACTTTAAATAATAAGGTACGCGACCTTGAGTTTGATCGCCGACGGGAAATTGTAAAAATATTAACTGCATTAACGGATGACTTAAGGCCTTATGTGCCGCTCTTACTATCGTACCACAGCCTGTTAACAAAACTTGACTTTGTAAGGGCTAAAGCGCTTTTCGCAATTGATATCGAGGCCGAAATGCCGCAGGTTGTAAACGAAGCAAAGCTTAAATTAACAAATGCGCGGCACCCTTTATTGTTGTTAAATTTCAGGAAAGAAAAAAAGGCAGTTGTTCCGTTAAATGTTGTGATAGACGAACGCACCAGGGTGATCGTAGTATCGGGGCCGAATGCTGGCGGGAAATCAGTTTGTATGAAAACGGTTGGGCTTTTGCAGATGATGGTACAGGCCGGGTTGCTGATTTCCGCTTCGGAAGTGAGTGTTGTTGGCGTTTTCAAGCAGCTATTTGTCGATATTGGTGATGACCAGTCGATTGAAAGTGATTTAAGTACTTATAGCGCCCACCTTTCAAAAATGAAAACCTTTGTTGAACAGGCAAATGGAAAAACATTGATATTGATAGATGAATTTGGTACAGGCACCGACCCGCAGTTTGGCGGCCCGATTGCCGAAGCTGTATTAGAATCGTTAAACCATAAAAAGGTAAAAGGGATGGTGACGACCCACTATTCGAACCTTAAAATATTTGCCAGCCATACCGAGGGGCTTGAAAATGCATCTATGCTTTTTAACAACGTTGAAATGCTGCCGCTTTATATGCTGGAAGTTGGGAAACCCGGCAGTTCATACGCCTTTGAGATAGCACAGAAAATCGGCTTACCCCAAAATGTGATTAACCTTGCTAAGAATAAGGTCAGCGCGGGCCAAAAGAAAGTGGATACGTTACTGGTTGACCTTGAGCGTGAGAAAAAAGAAATCTTCGATACCAAAATAAAACTGGATAAACAGCAGAAGCAGGTTAACGAACTGCTGGCCGAGAATGAAAAACTAAAGAGCTATCTTGAAGAAAATAAAAAGGCGCTGATAAAAGATGCCAAAGACCAGGCAAAAAACATCATTTTAAACGCCAATAAACTGGTTGAAAACACCATATCAGAAATTAAAAGCAGCAATGCTGATAAGGAGATTACCCGCAACCTGCGCGAAAATTTAAATATCGAGCTGCAAAAAAACACAGTTAAGCCAACAGTTGTTAAACCATTACCGGATGCTGAAGAGCTTAAGCCCGGCGATTGGGTGAAGCTCATCGACAGTGAAACCAGCGGCCAGGTAATTGAAATTATAAAAGACAATGTGGTAATTGCGATTGGCGATTTACGTACCGTAGCCAAAAAGAAACGCGTTATCAAAGTAGCAAAATCGACCGTACCAAAAGAGATCAGGAAAAGTTTTAACAATAATACCGGCGATATAGCAAACTTTAGCCCCGAAATTGATGTGCGGGGCCAGCGTACGGAAGATGCTTTAAGCAATATTG
>Ga0206884_1021_pt1 | contig 50932 bp, 47 predicted proteins | sample Alteio_BWOrgCont_FD_152914 | JGI IMG/M metagenome (GOLD analysis project Ga0206884, IMG submission 152914) | Enriched cells from forest soil in Barre Woods Harvard Forest LTER site, Petersham, Massachusetts, United States -... | ecosystem: Environmental > Terrestrial > Soil > Temperate forest > O...
CGGCCCCCATGGCAGGGCGGCAAAGCCTAAATAAACTGCGATAAAAATAATGGCCGGCGCCATCATAAATAATAACTTGTCGGCTGCGGCGGGAATGATCAGTTCTTTTTGCAGCATTTTAAGAATGTCAGCAAAGGTTTGTAATGAGCCGTATTTGCCTGTTTCGGTTGGCCCAAGCCGGTCCTGTATAAAGGCAGATACTTTACGCTCAGCATAAACGCCAAACAAGGCAAATAAGGCTGAAAAGCCAAAAAGCCCTATGGCGATAAAAAAATATGTCAGGTAAAAGTTCAAGGAGTTTGCTTTGCTGCAAACTTAATGATTTTTGGTTGAATGGTTGAGTTGGTTGATTAAGTTAGATTAAGTTGATTGGTTAAGTAGTTATAAATGTAGGATGCTTTGCCGGGATAGCTTAATCCGGGCACGAAACAACCGCTCACTTATTCAACCCAATCCAACTTAATCAACCATCAACACTTTATCTCGGCAAAAGCCGACTTCACCTTACCTGCAAAAAAAATCTCCGCATAATGATCAAAATCAGAGGTATCATCAGTTGTGGTAAAAAATTGTTGCGTGCTATTTTTTGTAAGCATACTTTCCATTTCGGGATGCCGCTGCAAATAATCGACGAGGCTTTTTGCCACAATATCCCCTTGTGATATGGTTTGGATATTGGCAGGCAAATATGCTTTTATCTTTTCCTGCAGCAAAGGGTAATGGGTGCAGGCCAGTAAAATGGTATCTATATTGGCAGATTGCGCCAGTGCCTGGTCCAGGTACTTTTTTACAAAATAATCAGCACCCGGCTTATCATGTTCGCCGTTTTCAATAAGGGGCACCCAAAGCGGACAAGCCTGTTGGCGAACCTTAACCTCGGGAAAAAAGTGGCCTATCTCTATAACATACGAGCCCGATTGTACTGTACCTTTTGTGCCTAATACCCCTATCTCCTTTGTTTTTGTATAATCGCCAATCACTTCGGCAGTTGGCCGGATAACGCCAAGCACCCTTTTCGATGGATCTTCGTTTTGCAAATCCCTTTGCTGTATAGTACGCAGCGCTTTGGATGATGCTGTATTACAGGCTAAAATCACCAGCGGGCAGCCTTGTTTAAAAAGCCACTGCACGCATTCCCAGGTATATTGATGGATAGTTTGAAATGAGCGGTTGCCGTAGGGCGCCCTGGCAGTATCGCCTAAATAAATATAATCATAAGCCGGGAGTTGCTGAAATATCGAGCGGAAAACAGTAAGGCCACCATAGCCGGAATCGAATATCCCAATAGGTTTGTTGTTTAGCATCGGCACAAAAATAAAAAAAGCGCCCCGTATATCAGGGCGCTTTTGTAATACAATTATAATAACTAATTATTTTAAGCCTAATTTAGTTTTTACAGGCACCATCAAATCGTCACCATCAGGCGACACAAGCAACTGAACTTGTGATGAATCAAGTACATAAGAATAACCTTTTTCTTTTGCTACTTCTGAAAGCGCCGCGCGGGCCTTGTCTGATAAAGGTTTAAAAAGCTCGCTTGATTTAGCATCCACCTGTTGTTGTGCATTATTTTGATAATCCTGGATGCGTTTCTGCATGTCCTGCAATTCAGTTTGTTTTGCGGTACGTACGGCATCAGTCATGGTTGCACTTTGTGTCTGAAAATCTTTGGCTTCAGTCTGGAAAGTATTATTCATAGTAGTAAGCTGATCAAGAAATTGTTTTTGATAGCTCTCTATCTGGGTTTGAACAGTCTTAAATTCGGGCATGCTACGCACCAATTCGGTGAAATTAACATATCCGATCTTAGCTTGTGCTTTGGCAAAGTTGCCTACAAATAACATGCAAACTGCAACTAAAGCAACTTTAAATAGTTTTTTCATTTCTGTTTTCTGTGTTTAAAAATAGTGGGATTATTGTAATTTAAAAAATTTATTTTGCAAATACACCGGGCTTTAATCCCAGCTTTATTATTACATCCGAGCTTTTATCATAACGCGGGTTGGCGTATAACATTATAACTTCGCTGTTTTTATCAAATATCATATCAAGGTTATCGTTTTCGGCAACTGCCTGTATTGCTTTGGCCATTTTTTCCTGTATGGGCTTAATGGTCGAGGTGCTTTTTTGTTCAAGCTCACCATTGGGTCCAAATTTTTGGTTCTGAAACTCTTTGGCGGTCCTTTCCTTATCAGCAATTTCAGCTTCACGGCGTTTTTTCATATCCGCTGTCATTAAAACCTGGTCGGCCTGGTATGCTTTATATAAACGGTCAATTTCCTGGTAGCGCTGATCTACTTCTTTTTGCCATTGTGCCGACAGTGCCTCCAGTTGCCTCTGTGCCGAAGCGTACTCCGGCATGTGTTTCAGAATGTAGTCAGAATCAACAAAAGCGAAACGTTGCGCAAATGCAGCTGTTAGCGACATGAACGTAAAACCTATTATTAATAATACCTTTTTCATCACACTATTGCGCAAATTAATTAAATCCGCCGTTTAAGCTTTGCGATATTGAAAAGCTGAACTGGCCTTTGTTTGCGCCCGGTATACCGGGGATTGCATCAAAGCCGTACCCATAGTCAAGTCCAAGCAACCCAAAAATAGGTAAAAACACTCTCGCTCCAATACCAACCGACCGCCTAACATTAAACGGATCAAAAGTATTAAAAGAATTCCAAACATTTCCGCCTTCTGCAAAAGCTAACATAAATATTGTTGCAGACTGACTTTGAATAACAGGATGTCGTATTTCGAAGGTGAATTTATCGTAAATTGAACTACCTGGGTTTGTATCAGCAGTATAATTTGTACCTACCGGGATGATGGTAAAGTTTTGATAACCTCTCAGGCCAACAATATCGCTTCCCTGCAAAAACTGGTAACTCTGCATGCCGTCGCCACCCAATTTAAACCTTTCGAAAGGCGATGCCGGTACATATGAATTATACTCACCCAAAAATCCAAACCTCACCTGCGACATCAGTACCAGTTTTCCGGTTATCTTGGTAAACCATTGTGCATCAAATTTAGCTTTATAATATTCAACCCAATGGTATATCTGCTCCTGGGTAGCAATTGCATAATCGATATTATTAAATAACGAATACGGTGGTGTGCCTTGTAATGTCAGTTTGATATTTGAACCGGTAGTAGGGTAAATCGGCGCATCAAGCGAATTACGGGTTAATTCCTGCGTTAGCTTAATATTATATGATGTACCGTTTGAAAATAAATAACCGGTATAGTTATCAAGATTGTAGTGATCTACGTTTAACGAATAATTTAACTGGAAATAGTTGTCGGGCCAGTTTAAGCGCTTACCAAGGGTAATACCCACACCATTTATACGCAAATTATTATACAACGGATCTGTTACAGCATAATATTGGCCGGTTGAACTTAACTGGGTATAGGCGGTAAATGCAAAATATATAGGTTTTTTACCACCAAGCCAGGGTTCTGAAAAAGTAAAGGAATAATTTTGGTATGTACGGCCACTGGATTGTCCCCTAAGGCTTAACTTTTGACCATCGCCTTTTGGTAATGGTTTATAATCCTTTAAATGGAAGATATTCCGCAAAGAAAAGTTATTGAAGGTAAGACCCAGCGTACCAACTAACTGCCCGCCTCCAAAACCGCCCGAAAGCTCTATCTGGTCTGATGGTTTTTCTACAACGTTATAAACAATATCAACGGTTCCGTCCTGCGGGTTAATGTTTGTAGGTTTCGGCTCCGTTTTTTGGTCGTCAAAATTACCAAGCTGGCCTATTTCACGTGTACTGCGGATCAACAGTGCCTTATTGAATTTCTGGCCCGGTTTGGTCCTGATCTCACGCATAACCACCTTATCATTGGTAACATCATTACCTTTCAGTATAACCCGGTTAATGGTGTATTGGGGGCCTTCGTATACCCTGATGTCAAGGTCAACCGTGTCATTATAAATTTTAGTTTGTACCGGATCGGCCTGGTAGGTTAAATAACCATCGTTCAAATAAAATGATGAAACATCATCGTCATTTGGTGTTGGCCCTGTTAACCTTTTGTTTAGTTCCTCTTCGCTGAAAACTTGACCCTTTTGTATTTTTAATATTTTTTGGAGAATTGCGGTCGGATATTTTGCATTTCCCGACCATTTTATGTTGCCAAAATAATATTTTTGCCCTTCAAATAATTTGATCCTTACGCCTACGGTATTTTCGCCTGTTTTAAAAACCGTATCGCTTAAAATTTCAGCGTCGCGGTAACCCTTGCCCTGCATTTTTTCGATAAGGTTTGTTTTATCCTCATCGTACTTGTCCTGCTTAAACTTACGGGAGCCAAATATGTTATAAAACTTGCGCGTACGTGTTTTTGACAAATACTTACGGAGTTTTTTTTGCGAGAATGCTGTGTTACCCTGGAAAGTAACCTCGGTGATCATTACTTTCTGCTTCTTGTCTATCTTGACATTAAGTATCACACTATTTGCATCACCCGGGTCCCGTCGCTCATTAATAGTTACCGTAGTATTCAAAAAGCCTTTTTCGCTGTAATGTTTCTTAATTATAGCGGTAATAGTGCTTAATGTATTTTGATTTACAATTTTACCGGTCTTGTCCGACAGTAATTTCTGTACATCTTCAATTTCGCCTTTACGTACGCCGCTAAGGTGCAACCGTGATAAACGCGGGCGCTCAACCACAGCTATTTCCAGGTAAATGGTATCGAGGTTTATTTTTGTGACATTCAATTGTACATCGTCAAATAAATTTTGCTGATATAAATTTTTAACCACATTGGCGTTAGCCTCGCCCGGTAAATTTATCTTGTCACCTTTATTTAACTTCGATATTTGTAACAGTACATCCTTATCCAGGTATTTGGTACCGGTAATTGAAATGCCCCCTATTATATAATCTTTGGGTTCCAGATAACTTAAACTATCAGCAGGTAACGACGATTTTGACAGCGGATACCTCTGCTGGTTTGAAACCTGGGCCAGCGCTGCGGTACTCATTATAGAGAAAAGAATAGCAAAAAGAAATTTATTCATTCGAATATTTTAGTGGGCTAAAAATAATTTATACAGTTGTTAAAAAGTGTTAAAAGTAAAAATTTAGTTGACCTGCTCACTTGTCATACCAAAACGGCGCTCCCGTTTCTGATAATCGAGGATCGCTTCAAAGAAATCTTCCTTACGGAAATCAGGCCATAATTTTGATGTGAAGTACAGTTCGGCATAAGCAATTTGCCAAAGTAAATAATTACTTATACGATATTCGCCGCTCGTCCTGATCATTAGCTCAGGGTTGGGCATACCTTTTGTAAATAAGTTCTCTTCAAAAATCTCTTCATCAATATCTTCTATTTTTAATTCGCCCCGCTGAACTTTGCCGGCAATACTTTTAACGGCACTTAAAATTTCACGACGCGAACTATAGCTCAATGCCAGGGTAAGCACAAGGCCGGTGTTGGCCGAGGTCTTGTCGATAGCATTCATCAATTCGTTATAGCATTTTTGCGGTAACATTTCCAAATCGCCAATAGCCTGCAAACGCACGTTTTTCTCCATAAAGTTTCCTATTTCCTTATGAATTGTGCTAACCATCAACTCCATAATGGCCATAACTTCCAGTTTCGGCCTGTTCCAGTTCTCTGTTGAAAAAGTATAAAGGGTTAAATATTGCACTTTAAGGTCAACTGCGCCTTCAACAACCGCCCTCACCGAATTTACCCCGCTATGGTGTCCAAATATCCTTAATTTGCCTTTTTCTTTTGCCCACCGCCCGTTGCCGTCCATAATGATGGCTACATGCTTTGGTAATTTCGACAAATCAATCTGATCCTTATATCCCATTATTATCGATCATTAAAAGCCATAATTTCGACTTGTAAAAGGGTTATTTGTTGAAGTTTATCAACAAAATACCCTGCATTATTTGCTTTTGATTTAATCAATTATTAAAACCAACCTTATTTTTAGCCCGTTTTTTCAAAATTCGGGCTAAATTTTTCAGGGGACAAAGGTAAAACTTAATTGCAGTTTTTTTAGTATGCGGAAGGAAAAGTATTTTGAAGAAGTCCGGAAGTCCGAAAGTCAGTAAAGTCCGGAAGAAAAAAAGGGGCTATATAGTAAAATGAGGACGTCCGAAGCCCGCAATCCTTTCTGACTTCCGACTTCGAACTTCCGACTTCTGACTTTTTAATATATCCCGCCCTGTTTTAAACGCTCAACATCCTTTGGCAGGATGCTGGCCAGGCTGTAGGTTTGAACCTGCTGGTTATTCAGCTCGTCAAACGTTTCAACAAGATTTTCATAAACGGAATGATCCGATGGTTTTACCAATACGATGATATCTTTTCCGGATGATTTGAATATTTTATCACTAAGTTCTTTAATGGCCTTTTGCAAATCGGCGCCGTAGCCTATCTGCTGCGGCACGGTTAGGGGCTTCTCGGGCATACCTAAATACCATACCAGGCGGTTGTTTTTGCCAAGGCAAAGGCTCATGGTACGTGTTTCAGGGTCTGGCATTGGCGTTGCATCTTTTGTGGGCACCGCCACCGGCATTATCCTTCGTTTTGAAAGCGTGGTGGTGAGCATAAAAAATGTGATCAGCAAAAAGGCAAGGTCGACCATTGCAGTAAGGTCGACACGGAGCGGCACCCTCTTTTTGGAGTGTTTGCCACTTGATCTTGACGGGGTGGAATTTAACTCGGCCATGGTTTTAAAGATTAAGGTTACATAATTGGTTAATTATCTTTAAAACGAATGCGAGTTATATTTATTGCAACAATGATGCAATAAGCGTTCACTTCACAACAACACTCCAACTTATAAATACACTAATAACTGGTAACCAGTTAATTAAAAATTAACAGTTGAAAAAAACAGGAAATAACGCACTCATTATTTCATCTTGTATTATAAGCATTGTTAAATGATTTTCCGATAATTATTAGTTTCAATTTAAAAAATATCGGATAATATTTAGTTTGCAATTAAAAAATATCGGATATTTCCCTCGCGGGTACGCAGCATTCCGCGCAAACTACGCTCAGCAGGGTAAAATTTCCGAACAATATATCGAAGAAGTTGAATACAAAACATCCACGCTTAGCAGCATGATGGAGCCACTGATCATTATCTTTTTAGGGATTATTGTTGGCGTTATTTTAATTGCGATGTATTTGCCGCTGTTTCAAATGAGTAATAGTTTTCAATAGGTTTATGGATCGATATGAAGCTTAAAATATGCTGAAAGGTTCTTTTGGCTAATATCCCGCAAAGCCTTTAAAATAATAGGCCACCATTCATGTTCAGCGTTCATTTCACAACAACACGCCAATAAATTTACGTATAAATATTTGATAATCAATACTTCTATTTTTGCATTCAGTTAAAAAATGTTTTATAAAACCACAAAAGTCTCCGCACATTAAGTAGCAAGGCCCGTCCGCAAAATGGCGGCCAGGCTTCATCTTTCAATCTTACATTTCGTTATTGCAGTTGCAAACTGCAACCATAGCCGTCCGAAGTCATAGACGTTCGTACAGCGTTACAAGCAAACTACGAACATAGGGGCAGCGTCCAGTTATTCTATTATTTTTAATTTAAGCTTAGTGCCATTAGGAAGATTATGAATCTGATTTGCAATGTTGGCATAAGCACTAATATATTTTGGATATCCTAATGGAAACAAGTTTTCAATTTTATATTCTCCCCCCATCACAAATGGCTTTTTGGGGTAAAGTCTTTCATTTGGCGTAAATGAGACATTAGAATTGTTCCACACCTTTGCAATATTCTTTCCTGTTAAATAATCTAAATCAGCTTTCAACACCTCAATCCAATCATCAAAATTGTTAGCAATTTTTTCTCTTTCTCCTGTTTCCGAATTCAAAAAAATTATGCCGTCATTTGAATAACCAAATTGATTGCCAAAGATTTCTTGACCAAAAAAGAAATCATCGGCTACAATTCCCCCATATTCTTTTTTTATAACTTCATTCACTTTTATTATATCGTGAAATTCGAATGATGTGTTGATTGAATATAGCTGAAGAGAATAGTCATAAAAAAATCCCCCATTTACTTTCTCTATAAAACTAAAATAACTATAGTCAGAAAGTATACTTTCAACTTTTTCAATAGATTCTTTCGTCAATAACGATTTTGAATCAAAATCATTAGAGTTAATTAATAAATCCGTGTATTTCATTTAATCAACAACTATAATTCTAACTTTTGTTCCATTAGGCAGTGTCTTTATTTGTTGACCCAGCGATCCTCCAGCTCCCCTATTATCTGAGGGGCTTATGTGTTTAACGCTATAGCTGCCATCTTTATTTTTAATTACTGCTGGCAGAACTTCATCCCTCCTCTGGCGAGTATGACGGGCAGGCCAGGCGGGCAATGGCTACTCGTGCCCCGCTGACAGGTAACAAACTATGTATCCTGGCGTGGGTATAACGGGCAACTCAAGCGGGCAATGTCTACCTCGTGCCCCGTTTGCAAAGGTGCATAATCCAAAAACCAAATTACCTATATTATTCCCAACAATGCAACCGAAAACAAATTCCGTGCAAAAGTAAAAGAGGCTATCCCTTTCGGGACAGCCTCCTTTATGCTTAGTAATTTGTTAAATTATGGGTTTGCAAGCCCCCACCCAACGGGTTTATAAATAGGAACAGTTCCCGGATAACTCAAATTTGAAGTTAATTCTGAGTTAGGGTACAGCATACGCAACGGCATTTGCCCGGCGGCAATTATCGATGCCGCAGACTGAACAAAGAAAGTAGGATAACCTGTTCTTCTCCATTCGGTCCATGCCTCAAAACCCTGGAAACCACACATTGCATAATACTTTTGTGTAATAATAGCTTTAACCTTGTCGTTAACGCTAACTGCAGCATTTAAAGCTAATATTCCGTCTGGCGCTGTATTAATATACGCTGTCGGGTCTCCTGCTCCCGTGGCAGCAAAGCTCGCTGCTATACCGGCTTTGTATAAAGTTGGCACGTCGCCTGTAGCCCAGCCCCGGGCAACGGCCTCAGCTTGTAAAAAAGAACTTTCAGCGGCAGAAATCAGTTTAACCGGCGCAGTAGCAGAGGTAGGGTCAATTGCCCTGGCGCCCACCAATGGCGACGGTGTGGAAACTATCTTTTGGTTGAATGCCAGGTAACTTCCCTGCGGGATTGATTCAAGAGAATCCTGTGCAGGGTTATTATATATCACATAAAATTGTTGTAAGCGTGGATCACTATTTTTGTTAAAGGCGTTTACAGCTGTTGAGCTTGCCACCACATTTTGAGTTCCGCCTAATGCAACCTCTTCATTGTAAAACGGGTTTTGGTTGCCACCGGTAGGTATGTAGGTTATGGTTGCATCTGCCGTTAAAAAGTTAGGATTAGTTGCGTACAACGCCTTAATACCAGCCTGGGCAGTAGCGGGATCTTCTATAGCTAATCGTAAGTACGCCCTAAGTTCAAGTGTATTGGCAAAAGCCACCCACTGGGCCATATTACCTTGAAATATCATATCCTGCGCTCCGGGATTAAGGGAGTTTGTTGCATTAAGCAAAGGTATTGCCCTGTTAATGTACACAAATACGCTGTCATAAACTGCCTGTTGGCTATCATATTTAGGGTTTGTGTACTTAGTGGGTTGTAACGCCTGCGAAAGCGGCACATCACCAAAAGCATCAGTTGCCAGCTGAAACCCATAAGCCTTCATGAGGTATGCAATACCTTTTAGATTAGCTGATGATGTTGGGTTACTTATGATCAGGTCGGCGTTTACTAACGCAACTGTGTATAGGTTACGCCATGGGCCGTCAAAATCGGTACCAACAGAGGCGTATTGATCCATGGTTTTATATTGTGACGCCAGCGGGCTTTGGGTCCAATATTGGGCCCAAATATTGCCAAATACCTGGAAAGAGTTACCTACTACCTGGCTAAGGGCTGCCTGTGTGGTAGGCAAAAGCAATGAAGGCTCAACGCTGGCCGGGTTATTTGGGTTCTGATTTGTATCCAAATATTTTTTACAGCCCGAAAACCCGGCCGCAGCTACAAGCCCTATAAATAAGGCTTGCTTTAAATTTAATTTATATTTTTTGGTCATGATGTTTATTATTTAGAATGAAACTTTTAAATTGATACCATAGTTACGCACTGATGGGTTTGCTGCAAAATCTAACCCCTGCTCGTTTCCTGCGCCACTTGAGTTTACTTCAGGATCTACGTATGCATTTGATTTTGGCGTCCATAAAAACAGGTTGTTTCCAAATAGCCCAATGGTTAATGCACCAAACGGCAGGCTCCTCAATTGCGTTTTGCTAAAAGTATAAGATATGCTGGCGCTGCGCATCTTGATATACGATGCGTCAATAACGTTCATCCCAACTGGTTCTACGCTTGTATAATAATTATATACAGAATAGGGTATGGTTGTATTGGGGGTACTTTTGCCTGCAGCATCAACGGTAACCGAATTAGGGAAAGGCTGGCCATATCGCGGGCCGCCGGTTTCAATCCCTGTTCCTACGAAGTCTGTAAGGGCTTTAGTGTCTGAATATAATACGCCGCCGTGTTTAACATCAAACAACACATTTAAAGCAAAATTTTTGTATTTGAAGTTTGTGCCTAATGACGTTTGAAATTTAGGTTCATATGACCCTAAGTATTGGGCTGATGTTGTAGGTATCGGTTGCCCGGTAGCCGGATTTATAATGGTTCTTCCCTGTGCATCTTTTTGGTTTGTTATCCCGTAAAATTCTCCATAAGGCAACCCTTTAGCAGCAACTTCTGCCATACCGCCGAAACCACCTATCGTTATCTGCGAAACGCCATTTGGCAGGGATAGTACATCACTCCTGTTTTTGGTAAATGTGCCGAATATGGTCCAGGTGAAATCACTGGTTTGAATAGGGGTGCCGTTGATAGTTAACTCGATGCCTTTATTTTGGATCTCGCCTGCGTTTACCTCACTGGAACTATATCCTGTTGAGTTAGGGATCGGGATGGCTAAGATCTGGTTTTTTGAATCGTTAACATAATAGCTAAAATCGAAGGAAAGCCTGCTTTGCAAAAATGCTAACTCTGTACCAATTTCAAATGAGCTTGTTTGCTCCGGTTTGAGCTCAGCATTGCCAAGGACTGATCCAATTTGATATGCCGGAACATTTCCGAATGGAAAGGTAGTATTACCAAAGGAACCGCTAACAGTAGTTTTTCCATAAGTGGTTGTCAATTCGTAAGGATTTGTATCGCTACCTACCTGCGCAAAACTTGCCCGTAATTTACCGTAACTTAAAACGTTGGCAATACCTGTGTTTTTAAGCAATTCGCTAAATACAAATGAACCGCTTACGCTTGGATAATAATAAGAGTAGTTATCTAAAGGCAAGGTAGAGGACCTGTCGTTTCTTAATGTACCCTCTAAAAACAGGTAGTCTTTATACGAAAGATTTAAATCAGCGTAAAAACCTACCAGTCTTTGTATTGAAATATTGTCGGTAATTACATCTACGGGGCCGTTGCTGTTTTCAAGGTTGTAAAATCCGGGAACTACTAAACCACCGCTGGTATTAGTGCTTGTAAAATTGGAATTGACAGAGCGTTCCCTGATATTATTGCCCAATAATAAGGATGCATGAAAATCTTTGCCAAAATCATGGGTTGCAGTAACCATCAAATCATGCACCACCTCGTTTACATTGATCTGGTCCACTTCGTAAGATCCATTATTAACAATCGGGCCCCATAGATTGCTTCCCGATTCGTCAGCAGGCTCAAATTGGTACTTGGGTGCTATAAGCTTCCTGCGGTCCGAGTATGAATCCACACCTACTCGTTCTACTATATTTAACCACTTAACGGGTTTCCAGGCCAGGTTAAAGGCGCCGGTAACACGGTTAACATCATCAAGGTTACTAAAGTTTTGAAGAATATAATATGGGTTTACAGTAAATGCACCATAAAAACCATACGTATCATTAACAGAATTATACCCATTATACGGATTGTTAAGGTTTCCCATGGTATTAATTGGGATATCCCTTGGCGTTTGCATTAAGTTATTCCATATACTGTTTGCACCTTGTCCGCCGGAAGGTGTATTTGCCTGGATTTTATTGTAGTTAAAATTAATACTTGCGGTAAAATTGTTTGCAAGCGTAGCTTTACCATTAAACCTTACCCCATATTTATCATAAGTGTCGTCGTTGCTCCCCGGAAATATACCATCGGAATTTAACGAGTTTAAGCCTAAATAAAAGTTGTTTTTCTCATCGCCCGATGAGATACCAACATTGTTGTCGGCGGCAAAACCGGTCTTAAAAAAATCTTTAATATTATTTGGCAAGGCCGAATATGGCTTGCTTTGGGTAACGCCGTTAATGTCCTGCCCCCAGGGTTCTACCTTTCCGGTAAAGGGCGCTCCCCAGCTAAAATTATCACTGGCGTCATTTATGCCGGTAACGTAGCCGGGGCTTGTAGCCGAACCCGACATGAACCCCTGGCCATACTCATTTTGAAAAGTAGGTAATTTCAAAACTGATGAAAATGTATTGGTAGAGTTAAGCGTTATCTCTAATTTTTTTCCATTTTTTGCACCCGATTTGGTAGTGATCATCAGCGCTCCATTGGATGCCCTTGAGCCATAAAGAGCTGCCGCTGCAGGCCCTTTTAGCACTGTGATAGATGCTATATCATTCGGATCAATATCATTGCCCCTGTTTCCAAAATCAACCGCCGTTAAGCTGCTTGCGCCGCCTATGATACTTGAATTATCAATAGGGACCCCGTCAACAACCAATAAAGCCTGGTTGTTACCGGTAATAGACGACCCACCGCGAAGAACGATCCTGGTTGAGCTGCCCGGCGTATTTGATGTTGAAGTGATGTTAACACCTGCAACAAGGCCGGTTAATGAGGTAAGTGCGCTTGGGTTGCCGCCCTCTGTTAGCTCCTTGCTATTTACGATTGGCGCAGAGTAACCCAAAGTTCTTTTATCTCTCTTAATATCATTGGCGGTTACTACCACCTCGTTAAGCTCATTGGTTGCTGGTGTAAGCACCGCATTCAATACATCTCCCTGCACGGTTAGCTGTACCGGCAAATAACCGATAAAGCTAAATTCCAATACAGCGCCGTCAGGCACACTTATAGTGTATTTGCCTGCAGTATTGGTTTGTGTGCCATTTTGCGTCCCTTTTACCTTTACTGTTGCTCCCGGAATGCCTAAGCCATCGTCTTTGCCCGTTACAGTACCGGTAACTGTGCGGTTTTGGGCAAATGCCTGGCAGAAAAACACCAGGCATAACCCTATAATTAAAAGTATTTTTTTGTTCATGTTAATGAATTTTAAAATGATTTATTTTTGAATATTTTGTTTCCCCTGTAGTGGCGTATTGAAATGTTTGCGCCAAAAAAGGAAAATTGAAGTTTAGATAGCCCGAAGATTATATTGGAATATCTTCCTTTTGGTTACCTCGCAACAAAGTTGTCTGCCCCCTTAATTTTCACTGATCTACCTGGAATCGGAAGGTGGTCTTTTTTCACTGTAACCAGGCCGGTAATTGGTCCGTGATGTGCCCGCGCATTTGTGAAAATAAGACTACTCAATTTAGTAAACGCCTGTTAGCCATCGTCAAACCCTTCAAAACTGACGCTAATATTGTAAAGTTGAAATGACGTGCAACGGTTCATAAAAGTGAGGTTTCAGTTAATAGATTTTCGTAATCTTGTCGACTTTAAGTATTAATATATTTGAACTTGTAATTTTAAAGCAAAATGATAGCACTAAATATTCCGAAATGACCAAATTGGAAGTGCGATGACAAGCTGGGGGATTGCCGGAAGTTTATAAATAAAAAAGGATTGCCCGCCTCGCGCTGCAATCCTTTAATTAACTATTAACTGATCGTTTTTAACAAACGGCTCATTACGGGCAAAATTAGCTACTTGATTAGAAGTAAAGTATTCGAAAAAAACCAATATCGGCACTTTATTTAATCACATGATGCGAAGCCCTATATTTGAGCGGAGTGATTTTACGGCGTATTTTGAACAACTTAATAAATGTACTTGGAGAATCGAGCCCAACAGTATTTACAATTTTATTGATCGGATACGATGTGTTTTTAAGCAAAAATTCGGCATGTTTTAGCCTTATGTTCATCAGAAATTGGTGGGGTGTGGTATGATATGCCTGCCTGAACGAGCGGATAAGATGCGTTGCCGACATACATGAGTATGTTGACAATTCGTATATATTTATTTTTTGATCAAAATTTGAATATAAATATTCTTTGGCAAGGCTAAGCCGCCTGTAGATTTCTTTACGGGTTACAAATTGAAGATCTTTAAGGCTTTCTTCTACAAAAAGCACATCTTTTTGGTAAAGCGTATAATAATTTAGTAAAATATGATAGAGGAATTCATTTAATAATAATTCATCCTTACAGTTTGACCTTACCAAAACTGCTAAATGCTCTATATTATATTTGAGGTCCCCGAACAGCGGAAAAATAGTTTCATTGAAAGCTAAGTTTTGTGAAGGCAGGTGGTTTCCATAATTATCCGGAAAAGAACTATCCTTTTTTAGAAAGGATGTCTTAAAATCATCCATAAACCCTTTGCCAAAACTTATTGAAAGTTTTTGAACAGGGCTACCTGAGTCAATGATATCAGAATAAAGCGTTCCCGGGTTAATCGCCAGGAAAGTGTGAGGGAACAACCGCAATTTTTTCTTATTTAAAACGAATTTTTCATTCCCGTCAAAATTGACATGTAAACTAAAGTTATTGTTAACCTCGGTTACATTTTTATAAGTTAGTTTACTTGAACAAATACGATTTTCGTTACTTAATTTTAACACATTTTCCATGCTTCCTCCTCCTCTGTATACGATCTTTCTTCCAGTAAAATAAATTGATTTCCTTCCTTATCCGTAAATTCTGCTATCATCCCTGCAGAAACGTAGTAAGGTTTATGATTAAAAACCACTCCGTTTTTAATAATTTCATGATATTGTTTGAGACAATTTTCAGTGTTAAGAATGATAACAGACTTCTGGTTCAACATACATCTTCCTGGGATGATCGCTACATGTATGTCGGTATCGTTATTACTTAACAACTTACAATGTACGTTTGGCCATAATTCCAGCTCACCCGTATGCTTAAACCCTAAAAATTTCACAAAAAAAGTTTCTTCTTCAGCGATGTTCCCTGAAGGAATTGTAATGTATTTTATTCTCATTAGGCAAAAAAATTAATTCCCTCTTCACAGATCAGGCAATTTTTATAATACTTCAAACAGTTCTCCCTAATTATTATTTTATTGCCTGGCTTTTATTTTTGTAAATTTTATATGCCGCAAACTCTTTGTGAACCGCTTAAAGCGATCCGTATCACCAAAAAACTCACCCGTTTTAAGTTGCATCATAACTAAAAGACAAGCCTTACCTTGAATTTGTTGCAAAAGGCAAATATTCGAAGGCAGGGACCTCCTGTCCCTTCTTACTGCACTCAGCCAAACCAAGGGTTTCTTTTAAGACGTCATAAACGACCGCCAGGTTGTCTATATAATAAATAAATGATCCGATCCTTGCCCGGTGTTATTGGTTGCAGAACTCCATATTGCTAAAAATATTAAACACCCTCGCGGTCCTTGCGATCTATGCATTCCAGCCTTAAAAAGCCATTTTTATAAAAAATCGATGCTGATCTATGCTGCAAAGATGGTGCTACGCGGGCAATTTCCACACACAACTTTTGTAGCTTAGTTGTCATATTCTTCGCGGGCCAACTTTCGCAAAATGCGATATAATTTAAACCCATATGGAACCAAAGAAACAAAAATTGACCCGACAGGAACTTTACGAACATAGTTTGACAGGAGGCCAAAAGCGGAAAGGCGACCCGTACCACGCTGACAGATAGCCGTATGTGCCAGAATATGACAGGCAGCTCAAAAGCGTAAAGGCTACCCGTTACACGCTCTGACAGGTTGCCGCTACCAATGATTATACGTTTGCTTTATCGGTTTTAGCGATGTACTTTTAAGCGACAATCAGCACGAAATATAAATTTGGTAACGGAGATATTACTTTGGCAAATGGATAGGATGACCTGTATAGTTGCTACCTGGCAACGGGGCACGAGGAACTGTCATTAAAAGTAAGTATTTTGTTTATTATTGTAATATGAGATTTATTGATTTTATGGTTTTTTATCCGATGGCATATTACCGGAGAAGAAACATGGATGAATCGTGGCGGAGAAGGCAATTGGCACAGGCAGTTTCGATCTCAGGTTTAAATGTAGGCTTGATTTTAGTTATTATAACTGAAATCACTTATTTTCTACTTTTTCGTAAAAACCTCTTCGACGTTTCCCAAATTGGGATTCTAATTGTTATTGTAATAATATTGATTTCTTTTTTATCCGATCTCATTTACGTTAAAAAAAAACGCTATGAATACATTATTTCCACGGAATATAAGCCATTTAATCTTAGCATAACCTTAGATATGGCTGTATGTTTTCTTGTTTTTATAGTTTCCTTTTCGGGAATTGTTGGAACTGCTTTAGTCATTGGCGCCTTACTAAAAAAATGAGGCAGTATATAGTATACAATCTACTGTCCGTCTCCTTCTGGCGAGTATGACGGGCAGGCCAGGCGGGCAATGGCTACTCGTGCCCCGCTGACAAGTAGCCAGCATGCACATGGAACCTACCGCCCCCATCAATGAAAATAACACTTCTGGCTTATAAAAGTAAACGATAGCGTTACCTGTGTAAAAAAGTAGGTATCCCGCGGGTTGCCATCGCCGCGTTGTGAACCAGGTGTGCCAATATAAATCCCGGTTTTTTCGCCGGAGGGGTCTGATAGCCCGCCGCCGGTCGTATTGTGCAATAAATCTTTCTTCGGGTAGGTGCCGCTTACATCGTCAAGGTAATCGGTATTGGGGTTACGGTAGCCTATCTCGGCGCCAAGGGTAAATGCGCCAAAAATGTTATACTTAAAACCGGCCCCATAGGGAAAAGAAAAAGCCATGGTTGGATAAGGTTTTTCACCTTCGGTTTCGGCGCCCCGTAAACCATATTTAACACCCTGGTATATGGTTGTGGGATAATAGTTTACAGCGGCAAACCCGAAATACAGGTACGGTGTAAAATTACTGCGGCTTATTTGGGGGATATAATCCAAAAAGTTAAACTGGCCCACAACACTTGCCTCCAGCAAAGTGGTGGTGAAACTTAAATTACGTTCGCGAAATTGCTGACTGCTGGAGTTACTGTCGGCAGCGCTGATGGTACCTACTGTATAACTTCCCCTTATTGAAAAATACCCGTCGAAATTACGTATCACAAACAAGCTGGCCGAGGGGCCGCTAACTTTAACGGGGTTACTTGGATTAAGGTCGCCCATATACCCTGAGCCGCCGGCGCCAAGCCCAATTTCCCAGGTTTGTGCCTTCACACCACAACAGAAAAAAAGTAAAAGTATAAAAAGTAAAAATTTGGGCATCCTGCAAATTTAGTAATTGCGGGCATCAAGGCCCCACAAAAGTTTGTTTCTTAACGTTGATAAGTAACTTTCATTATTTAAACGTATCAGATTTAACTTAAACCCAGCTTTATTTACCTTAAAACGCATGGTTTTTTCAATCACCGCCGTGCGCGAATCGCACGAAACCAGGTAATTAGCGCTGCGGCATTCAACGTCAAAAGCCAATGTACAGCTATCCGGTAATATAATAGGCCTTACATTTAAGTTATGGGGTGCAACAGGTGTTAACACAATGCTGTTTGATTCGGGGAAGATGATTGGCCCCCCGCAACTTAACGAGTAAGCTGTAGAACCTGTTGAAGTGGAGATAATAATACCATCGCCCCAATAGGAGTTTAAAAACTCTTCGTTTAAAAAAACATGGGTGGTTATCATCGCCGAGTCATCGCGCTTGTGGATGGTAATATCATTAAGGGCAAAATTATCGTCGCCAAAAATTTCAAGGTCCGAGTTTATACTTAGCAGTTCGCGGCTGTCCAGTGTAAATTGTTTATTTACCACTGCGTGTATGGCGGCAGCAATATCGTTTTTGTTAATGCTGGCCAAAAACCCGAGCCTGCCGAAGTTAATACCTATGATAGGTATACCCGAATCGCGGATCAAAGAAACCATATCAAGCAGGGTACCATCACCACCGAGGGTTAAAAAAAGATCGATAAAGCCTTTTATTTTATCATCGGCGCCAAGCACATTATATTGTACCTCGCTGATATTATCCTGTAAATAACTATGTAGCTGCTGGTGAACATAAATTTCGACCCCATGCTGTGCAAGACTGTCAAATACCTGCTGGATATACGGTAATACTACCGGATCGTTAAACTGCCTGCCGTAGATAGCTATATTCATTTGGTTATTAGTCAGTGGTCAGTAGTCATTGGTCATTCAGGCAATGGATGTTTATGATAAGCAGATTAAATCTTTAAATTTTCATTCCAAATTACACCAATGACTAATAACAAATGACTAATGACATTCTAAAGATTAAGGTAATTCATCAACGAATCATAACGGTCCCTTGAATTATCGTTATCGCTGCTATGATTAAAAGTTGCCTTTATAGTATATTCATACCGCAAAAAGGTAGAAATAATGGCTGAAATATCCTGCTTATTTACTTTAAGTGTTACTTCCAAACGGGTTGAATCCGGAAATGACTGCACGTAAGAGCTTAATACCTGCGCATTATCCGACTCAACAATTTGCGACATGTGCGCCAGCGAGTTATTTTTATTATTGATCTCCAATACAATGATCCCGCCCGGCTTATCAACTGATGTAAGGTGTGCAAAATATTCAGTAAGGGCATTAATGGAAATTAGCCCAAGGTAATTTTTTTTAGCATCCAATACTGGCACAATGGTTAGCTGCCGCTCGTAAAACATGCGTATAACGTCATATATATGCTGGTCTTCCAGCACATAGGGGTTAACCAATGAAAGGGCCAATGCACCAATAGGTGTTTGGTAGTTTGTTTCGCCAACAAGGTCATCCTCAGCAAGCAAACCCAAAAACTGTTCTTCGTTTACAATTGGCAAATGCCTGATGCGAAATTCTACCATACGGTCAATAACTTTCTGAATGGTGTCAGAAGTATTTACCGGAGGTATTGAATCAGCTATCAGTTCAATTGCAAGCATATTATACTTTTATTTTTTCTAAAAACCCTTTTAATATCTTGTTAAACTCTTCAGGTTGTTCCATCATTGGCGCGTGGCCGCAATGGTCTATCCAGTACAATTCAGAATCTGGCAGTTCTTCATGAAATTCAATAGCCACCTCAGGTGGTGTAATTTTATCATCCTTACCCCATATCAACGCCACCGGCATATTGATCTCGTGCAGGTCTTTTTTCATATTATGCCTAATGGCCGATTTTGCCATTGCCAGTATCCTTATAACGCTGTGGCGATCATTTATTATCCTAAATACGTCATCAACAAGCTCTTTGGTTGCTACCGCAGGGTCGTAAAAGGTATATTCAACCTTTTCTTTTATGAAATCATAACTTCCGCGCCTCGGGAACGAGCCGCCAAATGCGTTTTCATAAAGCCCGGAACTACCGGTTAACACCAGCGATTTTATCATTTCGGGGTGCGACAATACATATATCAATGCAACATGCCCCCCTAATGAATTGCCGCATAATGTTATATCAGACAATTGCTTATACCTGATAAATTTGTGAACGTATTTGGCCATTGTTTTTACCCCCGTGGTTAACAACGGCAGATCGTAAATTGGCAATATGGGTATAATTACCCTATATTCCGATTTAAAATCTTCAATTACTTTCCCCCAGTTGCTTAATGCGCCCATTAAGCCATGTAAGCATAACAAAACCTCTCCTTCGCCCTCATCGATATAACTGAAACCGTTTTCCTCTTTAAGTACGAAGTCCATATAAATTTGTAAAGTTTAATTTAAAAAAGCCACCCTGGATTTCCATTCGATTTAAAAATTTGAATATCCCGCTATAAAAATAGTTTATTGAAGTTGAGTTACAACATTATTTAGTTAAATAGTTGGTTGGGTTTATTGAGTTTATTGAGTTGATTAAGTCAACTATTCTCAAACAACCACTCACTTAATCAACTTAATCAACAACTCACCTAATCAACCAATTAACCCAATAACTGCTTCACCACTTCTGATATTGTTCTTCCATCGGCCTGCCCGGCTAATTCTTTACTGGCAATCCCCATCACTTTACCCATATCGCTAACTGATGTTGCCCCCACACGGCTTATTAATTCCTGCAAATAGCCCTCAATTTCAAAACGGGTCATTTGCTGTGGCAGATAGGGTTCAATCACCTTCATTTCTTCCATTTCAATCTGGTAAAGGTCATCGCGGTTTTGTGCTTTGTAAATATCAGCCGATTCTTTGCGTTGTTTTATCAGTTTTTGAAGCACTTTAATTTCAGCTTCTTCAGATATTTCCTCTGCTGCGCCTTTTTCGGTCCTTGCTAAAAGTAATGCGGATTTTATAGCTCTGAGGCCCCGAAGGCGGTCGGCTTGCTTAGCCAGCATGGCTTGTTTTATATCCTGGTCTATTTTATTGATTAGTGACATGGGTTGAATTATTTCGGATTTCGATTTTTCGCTTTTTGTTAATTTTTCAGTTGTGCTCAAGAGGGCTTCGCCGTTTCGGATTGATTTATTATTTTGGATTTTTTACTTACGCGAAATTATTGCTGCCGAGGCTTGTGCTGTTGGCATTATTATTAGCTCATTAATATTTACATGCGCCGGGCGCGATACGGCAAACCAAATTGTTTCGGCAATATCGGCAGCAACCAACGGTTCAAAGCCATCATAAACTTTTTTAGCACGGTCTTTATCGCCTTTAAAGCGCACTTCCGAAAATTCGGTTTCTACAGCGCCGGGGTGTATGCCCGTAACCCTTATGCCATGGGATACCAGGTCGATACGCATCGCTTTATTCAGCGCATCAACAGCTGCTTTCGTTGCACAATATACGTTTCCGTTGGGATAAACTTCTTTACCTGCTATCGACCCTATATTTATAATATGGCCTGCATTATTGGCCACCATCCAGTTTGATACTACCTTACTTACATATAGCAAGCCTTTAATATTGGTATCAATCATGGTATCCCAATCATCATAGCTGCCATTTTGTATAGGGTCAAGCCCCTGGCTTAAACCGGCATTGTTTATCAATACGTTTACTTTTTTCCATTTTGCAGGCAGTTCATCAAGGCTATTTATAACCTGTTCCCTGTCCCTTACATCAAATGCAGAAACGGCAACTTCAATATTAAATTTCGTATTTAATTTTTTGGCCAGTTTCTCCAACCGGTCTTCCCTACGGCCTGTTAGTACAAGATTATACTTCTCGCGGGCAAATAAATGGGCACAAGCTTCGCCTATCCCCGAGGTAGCGCCTGTTATTAATGCAATTTTACTCATGTATAGGTAACTATCGCAGCGAAATTATGTTTTTAGTTGCAATAACTTGTCATTTATTGGCAATGAAAGTGATGTGCGGCAGAAGGATCTCCACATCTATTCAAAAATCAAACTAAACATTATGGTATGTAATGATAGTTTGCTGATTGGTGTCGAATATGGATCGGTACCGGGGACAAGTACATTGCCGAATGAATTGGAAATTTTTATTTCGGGCGATAGCTTAAAAAATTCGAAATAAATATCGCAGCCTAAAGCGGCTTCGTAGGATCCAAAACCGGTTACGTTTTTTGGCAATTGGTCAAGAGGGTTAAGGTCGCCGGATATGTTATTTCCCTTTCCAATCGCCTGGCTATATTTTACGCCGCCTAATATGTATGCTCTGAAATTATTTATCCTGTCGGATCTTAATTTTAGCGACAGGGGAAAATCCACCGTTGTTGTTTGAATTTGTTTTGCTACATCCTGTGATGGTGTAGCGTAATCATAAGTAAGGTCGCGATCAGCAAATACCAGTGAAGGCGTCCCCCGCGCTTCCAGGTGATCTGTTAACCTGTAACGTGTTATGAAGCCTATGGAAAACCCGGGCAATGGCACCGAAGTAATACTATTCACAAAATCAGTTATGTTTTTATTTACGCCGGGATCAAAATATGGATTACGCCAGTCGGGCTTTTTAACAATTTTAAAGTAACTGCTAACGTAGGCAAAAGAAAAGCCAAAGCTAAGGTCATTCTGGTCGGCCCCGCCGCCCCAGGCAGGGGGCACCTGCGCAAGCAACAAATTACTGCCCAATAAAAATAAAATAATGGTTAAGTACCAGGTTTTAATCATTTAATGCCAGTATATATTGAACAGATACCAAACGCTAAAGGGCGGCATTTGGTATTTTTAAAACCTGCTTTGCCCATCACCGCGATAAAGCCTTCCCCATCCGGAAAAGCCGCTACCGACTCCGGCAAATAGGTGTAAGCCCTTGCATCTTTCGAAAATAATTTACCAATTGCGGGTGTAATATAATTAAAATACAGTTTATACAACTGCTTTACCGGGAAAACCTTCGGTTTCGAAAACTCCAGCACCACGGCTTTTCCGCCCGGTTTTAATACGCGTTGTATATCAACAAGTCCCAATTCAAGGTTTTCAAAATTGCGCACGCCATAGGCGACAGTAACAGCATCAAATTGGTTTTCACCAAATGGCAGCTTTTCCGAATCACCAAGTTTTACCTCGAACTTATCACTCAACCCCCGTTTTATAATTTTTTGCTGCGCGATATCAAGCATCCCCTGCGATATATCAACACCGATAATTTTTTCGGGTTTCAGGATAGACAACGCTTCAAAAGCGAAATCGCCAGTGCCGGTTGCTACATCCAATATTAATTTTGGCTGGTCTTTTTTTAACTCGTTTATAGCTTTTTTACGCCAGATAACATCGATACCCAGCGATAAAAAGTGGTTTAAAAAATCATAGGTTTTTGAAATGTTATTAAACATATCGGCCACCTGCTCTTTTTTTGTGCCCTGGTCGGCGGCATACGGAATTACGGTTTTGCTCATTGCGGCAAAGATAGCTAATCGAATTTACGAATTACGATTTACGATTTCGGATTTATTGCAGGATTTGGGATGTTGGATTTGCGATTGATAACCAAACGGTGTTCAAATCTCCTATTTGATATTTATAGATAATATTTGGAATATATTTTCCACAATCGTCAACCGATGCATATATTTAAAAATATTATAATTCCGAAATCGTAAATCGTAAATCCAAAATGAAACAAACCTCCTCTCGTCGCGGCTTCCTTAAAAAGCTTGGTACAGCGACTGCCGCCGCCGCTATTGGATCAAATGTATTAGCCGCTGGTCATAGTGCAAGGCCGTTTGCATATTTGAAACGCCTCACCGGCATCGGCCCAAATGATCAAATAAATTTGGCCTTAATAGGCGCTGGCGGACAAGGGTCATCAGATACCGATACCGCTTTGCAGGTTCCCGGCGTAAAGCTGGTTGCCGTTTGCGATTTGTACGACGGCCGCCTGGCGGATGCCAAAAAACGCTGGGGCGCGGATATTTTCACCACCAAAATTTATAAAGAGATACTAAACCGCAAGGATATTGATGCTGTAATTATAGGCACCCCCGATTTTTGGCACCAAACTATCTCCATCGATGCCCTGCATGCAGGCAAACATGTGTATTGCGAAAAACCGATGGTACACAGCATCAATGAAGGCCCGGCGGTTATAAAGGCACAGCAGGAAACGGGCAAGATTTTCCAGGTGGGCAGCCAGGGGGTATCATCGCTTGGGAACGAAAAAGCAAAAGAACTATTAAAAAGCGGCGCCATAGGGCAGCTCAATTACGCCGAGGGGTTTTGGGCAAGGCGCTCACCGGTTGAGGTATGGCAATACCCTATCCCTGCCGATGCCTCGCCGCAAACTGTTGATTGGGAAACGTATGTAAGCAATACGCACAAACGGCCGTTTGATGAAAAGCGTTTTTTTAGATGGAGAAACTATACCGATTACGGCACTGGCATGTGCGGCGATCTGTTTGTCCACCTGTTCTCGAGCCTGCATTTTGTTACCGGCTCTTTCGGGCCCGAAAAAATTTATGCTGCCGGCGGCCTCCGTTTCTGGAACGATGGCCGCGAAGTACCAGATGTACTACTGGGCACCTTTGATTATGGTCAAACTGCTGTCCATCCTGCCTTTAACCTTTCGTTACGGTGCAATTTTGTTGATGGCACCAGCGGCTCAACTTATTTACGGCTGGTTGGCAGCGAAGGCGCAATGGATATTACCTGGGACAAAGTGGTGCTCAAAAGAAACAAGCTTTTTGAAAGTACCGATCCGTTTTATACCGATAAAATGAAAATGAGCGGCGATACCAACCCCGAAAGGAAACGTATGCTGCCTCCCGAAGAAATTAGCTTTGAAGCCGAAAAAGGTTACTTAGGAGGCCCTTACGACCACTTTAATAACTTTTTCACCGCCATCCGCAATAACGGCAAAGTTGTTGAAGATGCCACCTTTGGTTACCGTGCTGCTGCCCCTGCCCTATTGTGTAACGACAGCTACTTCAAAAACGTCCCCATGCATTGGGACCCTGAGAAGATGGTTATGAAGGGGTGAGACCGAAGGTAAAAGCTTAAAGGCGAAAGCAGAAAGCTTAAGAACGTGAAAGACTTCCGAAGTTTCGAAAACTTCGGAAGTCTGTAGGTCAATTATATCACAATAACCAATCTTTTACCTGCAGGTACATGCTCGTTCCATGCAGTTTCAATATCTTTGAGTGGCGCTGTAACGGTTTCAATTTTAAGTTTGCCATCGGCGGCAAGCTGCAGCATTTCGGGTAAAATTTCGTGAGGCAATTTTTTCATGATCTCCCCGGATATGCTCCCAAAACCCGATCCTAAAATTTCAATGGCTGTGCTTCGTAAAATGTTAGAGCTAAGTTTTATTTCATCGCCGGCCATACCTCCCACTGTAACAAAACGTACCTTGCTGGAAATATGGTGCAGGCTGCTGCCTTTAAGGGCATTTAAAATAATTTCGGCAGGATGTCCCCATGTATAATCAATAACACTGTTTATAGGCGTGCTGCCGTGGATTTCTTTTATTTGTTTTGCGATAGTTTCGTCATCGTCCTTTAACGAGATAACTTCATCAGCGCCCAGTTCCAATAATAATTTTAACGACTCGGGGTTTCGGCCTGTTGCTATCACTTTTTTAGCACCGTAATATTTTGCTATCTGTACCGCAACCTGCCCGGTTACGCCCGTGGCCCCGTTTATTAATACTACATCACCAGCTTTTACCTCGGCGCGATATTTCAGTGCCAATGCTGCGCCCATAACAGCATTTGGTAAAGCCGCAGCCGATGCATTATCCAGCCCATCAGGGATGATAGTATAATCATTTTTATTGATCAATGCCTTTTCGGCGATCATCCCGGTTATCCCCAAAGCGTAAACACGGGTGCCATCGGCTAAAATCCCAACCCCATCAATACCTACCACTTCGGGCAGGTCGGTGTGCCTGGCATAGTGCGCTCCGCTGGCCCTGCCTTTATCAATATTTTTAACAGATGCCGCTTTAACGGCTATTAAAACCTGGTCGTCATTTTTTATTTCAGGATCAGCGAAATCTTCATATCTGGGCGCTGTGCCTAATTGGCTCAAAACGGCTGCTTTCATTTTTTTCAAATTTATAATAACATTAACACATACTTGAAATAATTGTTGACCCGGATTAAACGGGTTTTTGGATTCCCGGATTAAAATCCAATAATCCTACAAATCCGTTTAATCCTGGTCCAGTTCCTTTAGTAGGTTTTCCACATCCAGCCTCTGGGTAAACATGGTCAACATTCCATTGTCATCCGATGGCCAAAGCTCGCGGGGCCTGTCCCAGTATAACTCCACACCATTTTTATCAGGGTCATCCAAATAAATTGCTTCAGATACACCATGGTCTGATGCGCCGGTTATAGGGTATTTGGCATCTATCAGCCGCTGCAATATTGCAGCGAGGTCTTTGCGTTCGGGGTATAAAATTGCAGTATGGTATAACCCGGGTGCATATTCAGGTGCAGGTGGGGCGCCTTTACTTTGCCAGGTGTTTAAACCAATATGGTGGTGGTAGCCCCCTGCCGATATAAATGCAGCCTGGTTGCCGTATAGCATCATCTTATCAAAACCCAATAAACCACAATAAAAATCCAACGACTTTTGCAGGTCGCTCACCTTTAAATGTACATGGCCTATGCGTGTTTGTGCCGGTATTTTATAATCGTTCATAAATTACATGTTTAAACATACAAATTTAAGTATTAATATAACTTATTGTGTATGATGATTGTAAATTTAGTGGCAAAGATAGTCCGAAAGTCAGGAAAGTCGGAAAAGTCCGAAAGACCAGCTTCATCAAATCTCTCCCATATGGCTTAAATATTTTATTGAAATATCAGTTGCAGCTTCTTTCCGACTTTACTGACTTTCGGACTAATCTCATATCTCACGTCTCATATCTCACATCTAAAAACCCTACCTTTGCCCCATGATCATTAAATCAGCAGAGTTTATTTGCAGCAACACCCAAATTTCAAAGCTGCCGCCGCCGGTGAAAGCGGAGTATGCTTTTATCGGGCGCTCGAATGTTGGCAAATCATCGCTTATTAATATGCTTACGGGCAAAAAAGGGCTGGCTAAAACATCGCAAACGCCAGGCAAAACGCAACTGATAAACCATTTTTTAATAAACGACAGCTGGTACATTGTCGATTTGCCCGGCTACGGTTATGCCCGTGCATCAAAAAGCAAAAAGGCAGACTGGAGTAAGTTTATTCATACTTACCTGGACAAGCGTGAAAGCCTGCAATGTGTGATGGTATTAATTGACAGCCGCCTTGAACCGCAAAAAATAGACCTTGAATTTTGCAACTGGCTTGGTGAAAAAGGACTTTCGTTTGTTTTGGTATTTACTAAAGCCGATAAACAATCAAGTGTAAAAACCGATCAAAACATAGCGTTGTTTAAAAAAGCGTTATTACAAACCTTTGATGAGGTGCCGCAATATTTTATAACATCCGCCGAGACACAAGCAGGGCACGATGAGGTTTTGGGCTTTATTGGAGGCATAAATCACAGTTTTGTAATTCCTGAGTTTAACAGGTAGTAACGTAACACTTTGCGTCTTCAAATAACACAAATTTAACAGTCAAAAATATATCTTTACCAAAAAAACAAAAACTATGAAACGTACAGCACATGCCCATTGGAATGGCACCCTTACCGAAGGAAAAGGAGAGATCACAACTCAAAGCACTACATTAAACAACACCCAGTACTCGTTTAAAACCCGTTTTGCCGATGGCGTTGGCACCAACCCGGAAGAACTGATAGCAGCTGCCCATGCCGGTTGTTTTACCATGGCCGTTGGTGCGATGTTAACCCAGGCAGGTTTTAAACCAAACGACCTTAGCACCGATGCTATTTTAGACCTTGATATGGCCGCATTAAGCATCACCGGTATTCATCTTGAGTTAAAAGCATCGGCTATCGAAGGTGTTAGCGAAGAAAAATTTAAAGAAGTTGCCGAAGGCGCAAAAGCTAATTGCATAATTTCAAAAGCGTTAAACGTACCTATTACTTTGGGTATAACTTACGGGGCTTAATTTCAGTGATTAGAGGTTAGAGATTGGGGTTTTATCCTAATCTCTAACTCTTAATCCCTATCACTACTTCAAAACTTCAAAAACACGCCTGTTTCGAAATAGAATACAGATGGCTGGTTTGATATCCTGGCTTCTATCTCTTTAGGCAATTGGTTTTTAACTATTGCATAGGTGGGGGTAAACTGAAATATAAAATGGCCGCTTTTATATTCAACCGGGGCAGATATTTCATAGTCAAGCAACGAATATTGGCTCAATTTATTTATATACTGGGTCAACAGGGCGTTTTGAGCGGCTGTACGTTTCGCTGTTTTAACCTTTTTTTTGGTTAAATATTCATCGTAAAAGTTTTGCGTACCTGTATTGACGGTTACCGTAGCCGAGATCAATAAAATATCCTTATCACCAAATACACCTTCGGTCGTAAAATCGTGTGTAAGCCCTAAATTCACAAAAACATCATTTCCAATGCCCTGTTTATTTAGATTATAGTCAGAACTTATAGATGGTGAAACAATATCGCCGATATCATCGGTAAAATTGGCATTAAAGGTACTGCTTATAGCGGCAGCAATTTGTGTACTGGTTGAGCTATAAAAAAGCTTGGCGTATGATGCACTGCCCGAAAGGTCGTCTGTTATATCAAAATCGTAGCCGGCTGTAACATCGCCGCCATCTAACCGCTTCTTTTTCTTATTGGGTAAAAAATCGAGGCTACCCGAAACGTAGATGCCCGATTTTAAGGTATATTTCACTTCGGGCACAAGCATGGGCGTACGTACTGTATCTGTACGGCCCATAAAAACATCATTGCTTTCATAGCTTACGCCAAATTTAAATGACGAGGTGCCGTCGTTGCTTTTGTCGTCGGGTTTTATTTTACCATCGGCCCCGGGCAAGGCGCCGGTTTGGCTAAATGCTGTATAAGAAAAAAGAACAAATAAACCGATCAGTAGGGGTTTTATCATAATAATAATTCGCCATATACATGGTGTGTATCACCGGAAATATAGCCGAAATATAATATAAAAAATTATTTATTATTTGCTTTAAACCAAATGCCACCCGCTTAGTCCAACCCTCGTTTTAAATAAGTTGAGCTGGCTTAAAAAGACATTAAAGAAGCCCGTCGTGATGGCATAAAAATCCAGTACGCCGCGCAAATAATAACCCCTCTATAATAACACACCAAGGGGCGTCAATGGCGCCCCTTTTTTTTAAAAATCATTTTTGAATCCTTCTTTGATAATTCCGGGCAAATATCAGCCCGAGGACTGCACCCAGTCCCATGCCAATGGCTAAATTGTTGATAGCAAAACCAACGCCCGCGCCAATGGCAATACCGGCGCCATAAAACAGCAATTTGCTTTTATACATTAGGATAAAGGTAGTTTAATTATGTAAAAAAAACGCTACATGCTTAAATTGCGGGTTTAATTATTGCAGTAACATTAAACCATCGGCTTTACCAAAGAGTCGAACCGGCAGTAATTTCAATTAATCACTTATTTATAACAGGTTCGGTTATTTAGGGACGTACTCCCGGCGCCTGCAAAACTATTATATTATGCTAAAGCGGATATTAGTGCTTGATGATAACCAGGACATACTGGATGTTGTAAAAGAAGTATTGTTGTATGAAAAATTTGAAGTGAACATCACCACAAACAGTAAACAATTTATTGAAATTGTAAAAGCTTACCGGCCCGACCTGGTTATACTGGATCATAATCTGAATGGCCACAAAGGCGATGATATTTGCCGTAAAATGAAAGCGAGTATACAGTCGAACAATATTCCGGTTATTTTATGTTCGGCATACCTGGATGGCAATCCGGATCAGCTAAACTGCGGATGTGATGCTATAATTGCCAAACCTTTTGGCATTGAAGAACTTATAGATAAGGTAAACGGATTGATTGAGGCAGAGTCGGAAAAGTCAGAAAGTCGGAAAAGTCAGAAGGCAGAACCGGTTTAATTAACCTTACCCGACCTTATCGACTTTCGCATTATTTTTTTTCTTCTCCGACTTTCGGACTTTCCTGACTTTCGGACTACATAAAAAACCCTATTTTTGCGCAAATTTCACCGGGATGAGCAAAGTAAATGTAGGGCTTGTACAAATGGCCTGTACTGCCGATAAGCAGGAAAATTTAAATAAAGCTATTGTAAAAATAAGGGAAGCCGCGAAAAAAGGCGCCCAAATAGTTTGTTTACAGGAACTGTTTACCTCGCTTTACTTTTGCGATGTAGAAGATTACGATAATTTTAAACTTGCTGAAGCTATTCCCGGCCCTTCAACGGATGCACTGTCGGCAATTGCAGCAGAATTGAATGTGGTGATCATTGCCTCATTATTCGAGAAACGCGCACAGGGGCTTTACCACAACACAACGGCAGTTTTAGATGCTGATGGCACTTACCTCGGTAAGTATCGCAAAATGCATATACCTGATGACCCCGGCTTTTATGAAAAATTTTATTTTACACCCGGCGATCTTGGCTATAAAGTTTTTAAAACTAATTATGCCACCATCGGCGTGCTCATTTGCTGGGACCAATGGTACCCCGAGGCTGCCCGCATTACGTCCCTGATGGGCGCCGAAATATTATTTTACCCGACTGCAATTGGCTGGGCTACAACGCAAGACGAGCAAACCAATATTGAGCAATACAACGCCTGGCAAACAATCCAGCGTTCGCACGCGGTAGCAAACGGAGTGCATGTGGTAAGTGTGAACCGCGCCGGTGAAGAAGCTGGCCTAAAGTTTTGGGGCGGGTCGTTTTTCTCAAATCCTTTCGGAACAATAATTTACCAGGCATCACATACCGACGAAGAAGTTGTTGTACAGGAACTTGATCTTGATAAATCTGACTATTACCGAAGCCACTGGCCTTTTATGAGGGACAGACGGATTGATTCGTACCAGCCAATAACGAAGCGATTTCTTGATGAAGATTAATCTTAATTAACTATAAAATTTTGTCATTGCGAGGAGGAACGACGAAGCAATCTCGTCGCCATGCCTATACGCCAACCTGTTAGAGACGAGATTGAATAACAAAGGGAAACAAATATTCCACCTATGAACCATGAACTATCAACCATGAGCAACCCGAGACAAAACGGTTTCCACTTCCCCGCCGAATGGGCAAAACACACCGCTACCTGGCTCAGCTGGCCGCATAAGGAAGAATCATGGCCGGGCAAAATTGGTTTAATCTATCCAAAGTATTGTGAGTTTATAAAAGTATTGACCGAGGGGGAATTGGTGCGCATAAACATCGCTGATGAACAAATGATGGCCTTTGCCAAACAGCAATTAACAGCCGCTGGTGTCGACTTAACCAAAGTTGAATTTTTCAATTTCCCAACAAATGATGCCTGGTGCCGCGATCATGGGCCTGCGTTTTTGATCAACCCTGAAACAAAACAAAAAGCAATTGTAGACTGGGGTTATAACGCCTGGGGTGGTAAATATCCTCCTTTTGATTTGGATGATGTTATCCCCTCCAAAATTGGGGAACGTTTGGGCTTGCCGGTATATCATCCCGGTATTGTAATGGAAGGCGGCTCGGTTGACTTCAACGGTAAAGGGACTGTTTTAACCAGTACTGCCTGCTTGCTCAATAAAAACCGAAACCCGCATTTAAACCTGCAGCAAATAGAGGGCTACCTGCAAAATTATTACGGTGTTGAGCAGGTTTTATGGCTTGGCGATGGCATTATTGGCGATGATACCGATGGCCACATAGACGATATTGCCCGTTTTATAAACGAGGATACCGTTGTTACTGTTATTGAAGAAAACAAAAACGACGAAAATTATCATATCCTGCAGGAAAACCTGCAAACTTTAAAAACCATGCGCCTGCTTAATGGCAAACAACTAAACATTGTTGAATTGCCAATGCCAGATGAAGTAATTTACCAGGATCAGCGTTTGCCGGCATCATACGCCAATTTTTATATCGCCAATTCAGCGGTTATTGTGCCTACCTACCGGTCGAAAAAGGATGAAAAGGCGCTGGATATTTTACAGGCATGTTTCCCTGATAGAAAAGTTGTTGGTATTGGTTCAACTGATATTATATGGGGATTGGGCAGCTTTCATTGCTTAAGCCAGCAAGAGCCGGAGGTTTAATCCTTCGCCAAACTTGCGAAGTTTTCGAAACTTCGCAAGTTTTACCCCTCTCAATTCACCGACAATATCTCCTTCCCTGCCGACTTCTATAACCACCTTGCCAACATTTCATTGCCGCGCCTTTAATAGCGCCGTACTTTTGGGTAAGATTTAAAACTCAAAACAATGGAAACCAACATATCCAACCCAAATACTTCCCACAACGGGAAAACAATGGCCGGCATCATTATAGTAATCATCGGCGGCCTGTTACTTATCGATCAGTTCGACATGTTTTTTATACCACACTGGCTTTTTAGCTGGCCAATGTGGATCATCGCCTACGGGGTTTATATGGGCGGCAAATACAATTTCAGGAAGCCCGTATGGATATGGATGATCGTGATAGGTACCGCATTTTTATTAACTGAAAATGTAGATAATTCGGAACGTTTAGTATGGCCGGTAGCCATTATTGGCGTCGGCGCATGGATGGTAATGCGGCATAACAATAAGCCGGTGGATGCTCCGTATCACGGCAGTGATTATAAAGAAGTTTAATGCATGGTTTAGGTTTTATAAGTGGTTAGGGGCCGGGTGGTTGTTATACTGCCCGGCTTTTTTTTTGCATATTTATTGAGAAATAAAATACCAGGGAACATTAAATAAGCCCTTTTTTAAATTAACTTTTACCATTGAGCCTACCTGGGCATTGTAATAAAATGATGATGAAACCGAAATATTTTCTCCTTCGGGCCGGTTGTCCCATCCGCCAATAATAATATGGTAGCTGGTTGATTTACCATTAGTAATATGATGATCAGTAACAGTTGTCGAAAATATTTGTGGTTTTGATTGGTCGAACAGGGAATTTGACAATAGTGTGCCCCCAAATGCGTAAGCGCCTGAAATAATAATTACAAAAGCGATCTGGTGTAAAACCGGGGCTTTTGCCAATTTTATCGAAAGGTAATACAGCGCTGAAAACACAACTATAAATACCATTATCAACGGGGCCCATAAGTTATCGAAACTTATAATTTTAGTATCAATGAACGACAATACTGATACTACAATTGAAGAGAAAAGCATGCCGATAAAAATCGTTGGATAAGCGCTGCTTTTCTTTGCGTATAATCTTATCAAGCCTTTGCTTATCTTCATTAATGCCAGGCCCGCTAATGGGTAAATGAGCGCTATAACGCGCAACCAATAATTGTTCCCGTGAAAATATATAGTCAGAAAAAACAACCCCATAGCTATAAAGTTAAATACCATTACATATTTGCGGGCGTTTTTTAATATTGTTTCCCTGTCCTCCTCGGTACGCCCAAGTTCGGTATCTTTTAATATTTCTTCTTTTTCCTGCTCAAATTCCGCTTTGTCTAAATTGATAAAGCGGCTTTCCAGGGAGCCTTTAAGATCTTTTGTACTGCCAATGCTCAAATAATCCCGTATCATTATCCGTGAATAGCCGGTTTGCAGCGGTTCAATAAATATAGCTTTCTCACCTATCCTAAACCCCTTTACATCGCTGTTTAATAATTCTTTCGTCCCCCAAATACTGCTATAGCGCACGCTGTCATCAAAAAATACAAGTTTTCTTTTGTAAAGGTTTACTGCGATAGCAACGGCAATTGGTGACAGAACGATAGCAAAACAAACCCCTGCCCCGTAGCTGTTTGAGCTGAAATTTGTAAAAAGATATGCGGCGATAATGAATGCAACGCCAGCTACAGCGCCGTAGAAAATTTTAAAGCCGATTGAAGTAGTAAATTCCTGTTCCATTTAAATAATTACAAGCCCCTAAAATATGTTTTAAATCCATTAATTTGTGCGTTTTAAGTATTATGAGAAAAAATTTATCCTCGATAATTTGTATCCAGGCGAAGGACATAGAAGAAACAGCGACACCCACCAACTTTTTCACCGACATATTATTACCCCTTACCGATTAGTTTAAATATACTGCCAGTTTTTGTTTGGCATACATATAATGTTACCTTAGTTTTGGATAGGATTTTAAAATAGCATAATAATGAGCGACAATATAGAATACCCTAACAATCCCCGCAATGGCAAAGCCCTGGCAGGGATAATTTTACTCGCCGTAGGCGGCGTACTGCTATTCCGGCAGTTCGACTTCTTTTTTATCCCCCACTGGCTGTTTAGCTGGCCAATGTGGTTGATTTTTTGGGGGCTTTTTATAGGCGCAAGGAGCAATTTCCATAATTCAACATCATTTATTTTACTACTGGTTGGCTTGGTGTTTTTACTGGGCGAAAACATACATGGCGCCGGCGACATAGAATGGCCGCTGCTCATCATTGCTTTTGGTTTATGGATGATATTAAGGCGCCATAGTCGTTTCGATAAGGAGCGCTGGGGAAAGAACTACAGCCATAAATGGGATTGGCGGACCCAAACCAGCTTCGATCCCAACAATCCGCCTGCCGATCAAGCTTCATCAACTATTCCACCTACCGGTCCTTCCAGTTATCCGCCTACTGGCGATGACTATCTTGATGCCGTATCTATTTTTGGAGGCGTTAAAAAAACCATCCTATCCAAAGACTTTAAAGGCGGCGAAATAGTTAACATTTTTGGTGGCGCCGAAATTGACTTTACCCAGGCCGATATTAATGGCCGCGTAATGATTGATGTAACACAAGTATTTGGCGGCATTAAAATGATTGTGCCCCCTCACTGGCAGGTTGTGCCCGATTTGGCTGCTGTTTTTGCCGGCATTGATGATAAAAGGATGAAAAGCACAGCAACACCCGGAAGCGATAAGGTGCTGGTGCTTAAAGGAGTTTCAATTTTTGCAGGAGTCGATATCAGAAGCTTTTAAGGAAGCTGGCAATCAATGAAAATATTAACAACTAATTTAATATAAACTGATTTTTCGGCTTTCGGACTTTCGGACTACAACATGGCATTACAATCCACATCTTCAAGACTATACGGAATATTGATACTTTGCGGGGTGGCCTGGATTGGCCTGCAAACGTATATCATCCATAGTTTTGGATTTATATGGTACATTGCCTTCACCGATGGTTTGGTCAGCTCTATATTAATGGCGGCGGCTTGCTGGTTAATAAATAACAACCTGCGTTACTATCAACCCGGCAAGGGCAGTTATGTTAATATTTTGATATGGTGTGGCGCCCTCGCCACTATTTGCACTTTAGGCTGCCGGTGGCTGCTACCGCTTTTAACTACCGGCCCGGCCTATACCAACTTTTTAATACAGTCGGTATACATAAGGGCTTTTATATATTTTTTAGCGATTGGCTGGATGGCGATGATCAGCATGATCTGGTATTCGCAAATAGATCAGAAAGAAAATGAAAAGCGTAAATCTGAAGCCGAAAAACTTGCCCGGGATGCCGAGTTATATAACTTACGCCAGCAGTTACAGCCGCATTTTTTATTCAACAGCCTTAATTCTATCAATGCCCTGATAGGCTTCAAGCCCGATGAGGCCCGGAGGATGATACACCAGCTTTCGGATTTTTTACGCGGTACTTTAAAAAAAGACGATCAGCAGCAGGTGCCCTTGACTGATGAACTGCAACACCTTAACTTGTACCTGGATATTGAAAAAGTACGTTTCGGGCATAGGCTGCAAACCGAAATAAGCTGCGATACAAAATCAGGTGCGGCCATATTGCCCTCTATGCTGCTGCAGCCAATTGTTGAAAATGCTATTAAATTCGGGCTTTATGATACTACCGGCGACGTTGTAGTGAGCATAAGGGCCGAGATGGAAGGCAGTTACCTGATATTAATGGTACAAAACCCGTATGATCCGCAAACCTCGAGGCCTAAACAAGGTACCGGTTTTGGGTTACGTGGGGTACAGCGAAGGTTATATTTGCTTTTTGCACGAAATGATTTGATGGAAACTCACGCAAATGATAATATATTTACAACTATTATAAAAGTACCGCAGCTGTAATTTATGAAAAGCGCCTTAATTATTGATGATGAACCTTTGGCCCGCATGGTGGTAAGGGAGTATTTGCAGGCTTTTGACCAGATAGAGGTTTTGCAGGAATGTAACGATGGTTTTGAAGGATTGAAAGCTATTCAGCAACACCAGCCCGACCTTATATTTTTAGATGTGCAGATGCCCAAAATAAATGGCTTTGAAATGCTGGAGCTTGTTGACCACCAACCGGCAGTGATATTCACTACTGCGTTTGACGAATATGCCATAAAAGCTTTTGAGGCCCATGCGGTTGATTACCTGCTAAAGCCATTTAATAAAGACCGCTTTAATAAAGCCATAGAAAAATACCTGGCGCAAGCACCCGGCGCAGCTTCACCAAAAAAGACTGAAGAACTACTGGAAGCTTCAAATTCGCCGGCACAGCACGAGCGCATTGTGGTTAAAACTGGCACCAAGGTAAAGATCATCCCGGTACAGGATGTTATTTATTTGGCCGCAGATGATGACTATGTAAGCGTTTATACCGCGGAAGGTTCGTACCTTAAAAATAAAACGATGAACTTTTTTGAGCAAACGCTCGATCCTCGATACTTCGTCCGCGTTCACCGTTCTTACATGATAGCTATACAGCAAATTACCCGCATAGACCCTTATGAAAAAGACGCCCACCTGGCTATCCTGAAATCGGGTGCAAAAATTCCTGTAAGCAAAACCGGGTATGTAAAATTAAAGCAGGTTCTGGGAATTTAGTTTCGGAAGTCGGAATTATTTTGTTGTTCACTCATTTATTTATTTAAGCCTTCTAATTTAATATTGTAGAATGAAGGGTTCAATATCGCCCAAAAATGTACAGAAATCTGTTCACTTTCCTGTTCTGCATAGTGTCGCGTGCCATTTACTGCCAATACTCAGGCTGATGGCACAAACTTTGTAAAATATTTTTTAACACCGAATCCGAAATATCTATCAGGTACCGGTATAACTTATTGTTAAACTTATTTTACCAACATTATGAAAAACGTAATTAAAACCCTGGCTTTTGCAACCTTAATATTCACGGCAACAACAAGTATGGCGCAGCTCAACATAGGCGCACAAACTGCAACCAAAATTGTAACCCATGCAGTTTTACCAACTGTTACTGCTGCAACTACTACGCAAAAAATAGTAAGCCAGGCCACCAATGTAACAACCCAGGTGGGCAACCAAACCCAGGCCGCTGTACAGGCCACACAAAACCAGGCAGCGAATATTAACAGCCAGGTAACTAATCAAACTCAGTCAGCTGTTCAATCAGGACAAACCCAGGCTGCTGCCGTAAGCGGGAGCACCGATGTTACTATAGCTGCAAACGGAAATAAAAATGATGTTAGTGTTACCGGCTCTTCAACAACCAAAGGAAGCACAACAGGCAGCATTAGTTCAACAGGTTCATTAACTGCAAGCGGTAATGCTACAGCCGGGAAAAGCAGTTCAAGCTTAACAGGTAGTGCCGCAGCAAGTGGGAAAACAGCACTAAACACAAGCACAAAACGTGTTAACACTACTGCTACTGGTGCTATATCAGCAACAGCAAGCAACATGAAAAAAGCCGCGGCTACTGCCAATGCTAAAAAAAATGCAGCCACTACTAAAACAACTACTGCTTTAACCAAAGCAAATAAAACTGTTAAAAACACTAAAGTTGGCGTAACCAACAGCACCGCGATAAATAGCAATACCAAGGCCTCCGCGTCATCAAAAAAGGTTAATGCAAGCACTGTAAACTCTGCATCGTCAAAAACCATTATCCAGGCCGGTAAAAAACAGGCCAGCCTGAGCACAGCGACTTCATCATCAGGAAGCGCCGCCGTAACAAAACAATAATGATTTCATATATGATATTTTCAGAAAGGCCTAAAATGGCCTTTCTGATTTTTAAACCCACTCATTCGTAAAACTTTCAGCCATGATAAAACCTAAACTAATTATTGCTTCAGCATTATTAGTACTTCTGTCCTTAAAGGTCGGCGCGCAGCAGTTGCGGGCTGATACCACAACCAATAAACAATCCACTAAAAGCCTGTTTATTAATGCTGGCTTACAATATTTATCAGATTTAACCTATGCAGGACGCAGGGACGCTTCCAGTGTGCCCGTTTTGCTGCCTACGTTTACACTGATCTCAACCAAAGGATTTTTTTTAAGCGGGATAGGCTATTTTGACCTCAATGGCGTAAAAAGCGCGGCAGAGGGTTTAAGCATAACACCCGGTTATGTTTTTTCGTTCGATAAAAATAAATACTATGGCGGCGCCATCTCGGCAACAAAATATTTTATAACCGATAACAGCCCCATTATCCTGTCGTCATTTAATGCCACAGTTGATGGGCAATTGCATTTCAACCCCGATAACATTATAAAATTAACTGTTGATGCAAGTTATCGTTTCAGTAAACAGGGTAGTCCAAACGATGTTATTAACGATGCCGAATTATCAAAAGAAATACAGCTTACAAAAGCGGGGAAGGATAATAAGGGCGGCTTAAAAATCACGCCTACGGTTACACTTTACAGCGGCACACAATCGTTTTACCAGGCTTCAACTTCCCAAACAAGCAGCACAACACCATTAGGGCTTCTTTCGCCGCCCCAAACTGTAACTACGGGAAACCAGGTAAGGCAATATACTATCCTCGCTTTAAGCGGTTCCATGCTTGTAGCTTATGTAATTAAAACCTGGCAAATAAGCTTTACACCGTATTTAATCCAGCCATATCACCAGGTTAATTATACAACAAGTTCCCCTCAAAATGGATCGTATTTTTTATTCACTACAGGGGTAAGTGTGACGTTTTGATGGTGGAGTCCGAAAGTCCGTAAAGTCAATAAAGTCCGGAAGAAAAAAGAAAAAACAGCCTACCTTTCGTCTTTTTAGCTTTTGCCTTTCACCTTCCCCGATCCATCATCATTCCGTAAAAATCAGGATGTACGATAAAAGGTGACAGGTTATCTCCCATCTTTGCCAAAAAAACATCATGCCACATCTATTTTCTCCTATAAAAATAAAAAATATCGAATTTAAAAACCGGTTAGTGGTTTCGCCTATGTGCGAATACTCCAGCGAAGATGGTTTCGCTAACGACTGGCACCTGGTGCATTTAGGCAGCCGGGCTGTTGGTGGCGCCTCGTTAGTATTTACCGAGGCAATTGCCGTATCGTCCGAAGGACGGATTTCTTACGGCGACCTGGGCATCTATAAGGATGAGCATATCCCCAAATTAAAACAAATAACAGATTTTATTCATCAGCACGGCGCTTATGCCGGTACGCAGCTGGCGCACGCCGGACGTAAGGCAAGTCACGACTTACCCTGGAATGGGGGCAAGCAAATTCCATCTGACAACCCAAACGGCTGGAAAGCTGTTGCGCCAAGTGCAATTCCATTTATTGAAGCAGAGGAAGCGCCAATTGCTTTGGACAAAACCGGCATCGAAAAAGTAAAAGCCGATTTTAAGGCCGCGGCCTTGCGTACGCTTAAGGCTGGTTTCGATGTAATAGAGATTCATGCGGAACATGGTTACCTGATAAACGAATTTTTATCGCCCTTAAGTAACCAGCGGACGGATGAGTATGGCGGTTCGTTTGAAAACCGGATCCGCTTATTGTTGGAGATCATTGAAAGTATTCAGGAAGTTTGGCCGGCTGAAAACCCGTTTTTTGTCCGCATTTCGGCAAACGAGTGGACCGAAGGTGGCTGGACCGCCGATGATTCAGCAGCTTTGGGCAAAGTATTGATCAACAAAGGTGTCGATTTGATTGATTGTTCTTCAGGTGGCAACGTTGCCACAGCGAAGATTCCGCTTAAACCGGGCTACCAGGTTGAGTTCGCCGAAAAAGTGAAAAAGGAAAGCGGTATTCTCACCGGCGCAGTTGGACTTATAACAGAAGCAGAACAGGCAGATGCGATAATCCAAAATGGACAGGCCGATTTGATTTTCATTGCCCGCGAGCTATTACGCGATCCCTATTTCCCGCTGAGGGCGGCACATGAACTGGGATATGAAGTAAAATGGCCCGATCAGTATTTAAGGGCTAAATGGTAATATTTTTTGAATTTTGAATATCGAATGTTGAATTTTGAACGCCGAAGTATTATTATTGTTCTAACTTCGACATTGGATATTCAAAATTCGATATTCGTTATTAATTCAACATGAAAAAATACCTGTCGTTAGTTACGTTCACCCATACCATATTTGCGATGCCATTTGCCTTTATCGGCTTCTTTTTGGCAGTAACTACAACCAACTACCAGTTTGAGTGGCCAAAACTGGTGATGATGGTTTTATGCATGGTGTTTGCACGAAACTCGGCAATGGCATTTAACCGCTACCTCGACAAGGACGTTGATGCAAAAAACCCTCGTACAAAACAGCGCGATATCCCTTCCGGCAGGATAAGTCCGGCGTCAGCCTTAACTTTTACCATTATTAATTGCCTTTTATTTATTGCTACCACCTGGTTTATTAACAGGTTATGCTTTTATCTTTCGCCGGTGGCTTTGCTGGTGGTATTGGGCTATAGCGCTACCAAAAGGTTTACGGCGCTTTGTCATCTCGTATTGGGCTTGGGTTTGTCCTTAGCGCCAATTGGCGCTTATTTAGTAGTAACCGGAGCTTTTGCTTTAACGCCTTTGTTTTTTTCATTCGCAGTATTATGCTGGGTAAGCGGCTTTGATATTATTTACGCTTTACAGGATGAAGATTTCGACCGTAACGAAAACCTCCATTCTATCCCTGCTTATCTTGGTAAGGTAAATGCACTAAGGTTATCCACCTTTTTACACGTACTTTCGGCTGCTTTTGTGGTGATGCCGGTATTTTTTACCCAGGTGGGCATTCTTTATTATTTGGGGATTGTATTTTTCTGCGTAATGCTCATTTACCAGCACCTGCTTGTAAAACCCAACGACCTTAGCCGCGTAAACTTTGCCTTTATGACCACCAACGGCATCGCCAGTGTAGTTTTTGCCGTTTTCTTTTTGTTAGACAGATTTATTACAACTCATGGGTCAGTATTTGGTATTCATGTTTAGGTCTTTCCTATCATAAATCCGAAATCGAAAATCCGAAATCCGAAATATAGCCATGGACACGCTAAATGCTTTAACAGTTTTCAGGGAATACCTAACCCAATTCATTGTTTTTGATGATGCAGAATGGGCTGTTTTTAAGGATCATTTAGGTTTTAGGATGCTTAAAAAGAAAAAGCATTTTGCCGAACAGGGGGCAGTTTGCAACGAGTTTGGCTTTGTTGTAAAAGGATCGGTACGTTATTATTATGTTAAAGACGGTGAAGAAATTACAAACTATTTTAGTTTTGAGAATGAACTGGTAAGTTCGTACAAAAGCTTTTTAACCAGGCAGCCCGGCTTCAATTATATCCAGGCGCTTGAGGATAGCTTCCTTATCACCGTTAGTTATAATGACCTGCAAACCATGCTCGCCCATCCCATGCTTGGATATAAAATGGAACGTTTCGGCAGGCTGGTTGCCGAATATTACCTCATTTGTTATGACGACAGAATGGCGTCCTTCATCACCAAAACTCCCGAAGAACGCTACCTTGATCTGCTAACCACCGGTCGCGACATTTTACAACGCATGCCCCAGCATTACATCGCCCATTTTTTAGGCATCACCCCCGTTTCGCTTTCGCGGATAAGAAGAAGGATATTGAGAGTAGCCAAATGATTTACGAGTTACGATTTTAGATTTACGATTTATGTTGATTTCGGAATGCGGAATGTCGATTTCGGAAGTATTTACATTGAATTCAAGCATATCCGGAGCCTTATAGCTAAAACTCCTCAAATTCAAACTATTCCGCAATCGACCTTCCGCATTTCGCATTCCCTCAGATTTGTAATCTTTGAAATTCCTCAAATTCAAATCATTCCGCATTCGACATTCCGCATTCCGCATTCTCTCCAATTCGTTATCTTTTGTTAACGTTTTGGCTCACAGGGATGCTATACCTTTGTCTTAAACAAAAACGAAAAAATCATGCACACAATATTAGGGGCCGGCGGGGCCGTAGCAAATGCGCTAACCCGCGAACTATCAAACAATAACCAGACTATACGCCTGGTTAGCCGCAAACCAATTGTTAGCGAAGATAAAAACATAACCTGGCGAAAAGCCGACCTGTTAAACTATGCCGAAGTGCTGGAAGCGGTAAAGGGCTCGACAGTAATTTATGTTTGCGCCGGGCTGGTTTATGACAAAAATATATGGAAAGCGCAATGGCCTGTAATTATGCAAAACATAATAAATGTGACTAAGGCCACAAAAGCCAGGCTAATATTTTTTGACAACGTTTATATGTATGGTTTAGTTGATGGCCCGATGACCGAAAACACGCCATACAACCCATGCAGCGAAAAAGGCAAAGTACGCGCCGGAATAGCAACCATGCTTATGGATGAAGTAAAGGCAGGGAACATTAATGCCAGCATTGCCCGCGCTGCTGATTTTTATGGCACCGAAAACAAAAACAGCTTTTTTGACATGATGGTGCTTGATAATTATGCGAAAGGGAAAACCGCACAATGGCTTGGCAACCCCAAAAAACTGCATAACTTCAGTTATATCCCCGACATGGGAAAAGCAATGTACCTGCTTGGCCAGCATCCAGAAAGTGATAACCAAATATGGCATATGCCAACAGCACCTGCATTGCATGGGAAACAGTTTATTGAAATTGCAGCCCGGATTTATAAGGTTAAACCTGGTTACTTTGCTATCAATAAATTCCTGCTATGGGCTTATGGTTTGTTTAATAAAGTTGTAATGAGTACTGTAGAAATGTATTATCAATATAACCATGACTACATTTTCGACTCCTCGAAATTTGAAAAAGCCTTTAATTTTAAGCCAACCAGTTATGAGGAAGGGATAAAGCTGATGTCGGAAACGGTGTATAAGAAGTGGTCCGAATCCAGTTAGATTTACGAAGTTTTAAAAACTTCGTAAATCTTTACAGTGCTTTTAGGCTTCTTCGTTTGCGGACTTTCGTGCTAAATTCGCACATTTGTATCCCGATAGCTATCGGGACAAATCAACACACCATGATCCACAAAAAAACAAGAACATACATCCCTGCTACCCTCGAAATTAAATGGGAAAACCTGGAACCGCTTTATAAAGAATTAGTTGAACGTCCGGTAAATTCTGTACAGGAACTGGAAAAGTGGCTGCACGACCGGAGCGAACTGGAAGCTGCCCTGGAGGAAGATTTTGCCTGGCGGTATATCCGCATGACTTGTGATACCACCAATGAACAGCTGCTGCAAAATTTTCAATATTTTGCTACGGAGATTGAACCCAAAATTGCCCCCTTCGGTAATGAACTGAACAAGAAACTGGTTGACAGCAAATGGGTGGATAAACTTGATCATAAAAAATATTTCATCTACCTGCGCGGCGTAAAAAAAGCGCTTGAGTTGTTTAGGGAAGAAAATATACCTATTCAAACCGAGATACAGGTTGAGCAGCAAAAATATCAGTCAATCACCGGCTCCATGTCGGTACATATAGGCGATAAGGAGTTTACTTTGGAGCAAGCCTCAGTATTTTTAAAGGATACCGACCGCAGCAAGCGCCAGGAGGTTTGGGAAAAGATTACCGCGCGCCGTTTGCAGGACAAAGACCAATTGGATCAGCTTTTTGATCACCTGCGTGTGCTGAGGCATAAAGTAGCCATCAATGCCGAATTTGAAAACTTCAGGGATTATATGTTCCAGGCGTTGGGGCGTTTTGATTATACCCCGCAGGATTGCTATGCTTTTCATGAAGCGATTGAAAAAGAAATAGTACCCTTACTGCGCGAGCAGGCAAAGAAACGCAAGGTGGCCCTTGATGTGGGCACATTGAGGCCATGGGATATGGATGTGGACATATCGGGCAAGCCTGCATTAAAACCATTTAACAGCGGGGCTGAACTGATTGAAAAATCCATCCAATGCTTTACAAATATCAATTCGTATTTGGGCGAGCGGCTGGAGATTATGAAAGATAACAGCCTGTTTGATGTGGAAAGCCGCAAAGGCAAAGCCCCGGGCGGATACAATTATCCACTATCAGAAACCGGTGCGCCATTTATTTTTATGAATTCCGCAAATACTTTTCGTGATCTTACTACCATGGTGCACGAAGGTGGCCACGCGGTGCATACTTTCCTTACTGCCGACCTGGAGTTAAATGATTTTAAACATTGCCCTTCGGAAGTAGCTGAGCTGGCATCCATGTCGATGGAATTAATATCGATGGATAACTGGGACGTGTACTTTGATAACGAGGAGGATTTAAAACGCGCCAAACGCGACCAGCTTTTTGATGTGTTGAAAACCCTGCCCTGGGTAGCCGTGGTCGACCAGTTTCAGCACTGGATATATACCAACCCTGATCATACCGATGCCGACCGTACCGCTGCATGGATAGAAATATACGAGCCATTCGGCGCAGGCTTTGTCGACTGGAGCGAACACCCGGAAGCAGAAGCAAATTTATGGCAAAAACAACTTCACATTTTCGAGGTGCCTTTTTATTATATAGAATATGGCATGGCACAGCTTGGCGCCATAGCCGTTTGGAAAAACTATAAAGAAAACCCCGAAAAAGGCTTGCAGCAATACCTTAACGCCCTAAAGCTCGGCTATACCAAAACCATCAAAGAAATTTACGAAACAGCAGGTATTAAATTTGATTTCAGCGCCGCTTATGTAAAAGAACTGGCGGAATTTGTTAAGGGAGAGATGGATAAGCTGTAAGCTGTTTACAAATATTTGACACCGCGGATGCTTTTTACTGCGTTCACGGTGTCAAACAATTTGGCTTACTTATTTTTCAACTTTGTAAGCATCTATCAGCGGTTTTATTAATTTTGTTCCCTGTAAACGCCAGTTAGTTTTCAAAATATCATACCCGGTATAGGCATAATATTTTTTAAAATTCAACCTGGTTGCCCCTGCTTTATACGGACCGCATATACCTATTAAATGTTTTGTTTCTTCTTTGTCAGGAAGTAAATATTTAAATACCCAGTAAACCGATCCGTTTTTCAGGATACTGCCGAGCAGGGTGATCTTTGTCGGGCTGCCGTAGTCATCGGACGAAATATATTGATAAAGGCATAGCTTTGCGTATTCATCCTGCTTGCGGTACTTTAGCGGTACCTTAGCCAACTGCTGCTGGTTATTATACGCTTCCATCAAATCGTACCTTGTTCCAATACTATCCAAATACTTGTTAACCAGCAATTGATTGTTAGGTAAATGGTTATTAATGCGTGCTACTATCGCGTCAGATGCATACAATCCATTCGGATCTTTTTCAAGATATCTCTTTGTCAGTTTATCATTCAATTCAGTAAATTTCATTTTGCTCATCAGCTGCATATAGCTGTAAGTTGACGAACTATAAGCGTTATCGGTGCTGTCTTTTATGGCTATATAGTTATCTATATCAGCTTGTGCATACGCCATTATTTTTAAATAATTATCGTTTATAACTTTAAAACAAGTGTCATTTTTTTCGTTGGCAATGTTTTTGGCTATCCTTAAAATATTGCTGCGGTAATTGTCATATTTAATAAAGGGGGCATACTTTTCAAAGTTTACGGCAGCAAACTCAACCGAGTCTTCCAGCGGGGTAAATATTTCGGCGGCTTCTTTTACTTTAACCGGAGGGTCTGTAATAAACAGCTTCATATATATGTCATACCCGGTTTTTTTATTTATAAAGGGCATGGTATTTAAAATACCGGCCTTCAAAGCATCGTCCCCGCTTAAGCTGGGGTACAAGCCAGCCAAAACGGTAATGGTTGAATCATTGTTTACGGTTTTAAGTTTTTTTATGAGCGTGTACCGGGCGCCCAGTTTTGATGTATCGTCGGTATAGCTTTTGTTAAGTGCTGCATAAATATAATGCAGTTCACCGGTTGTGAATTTATAATAAGAGATGGCCCCGAGCGCACTTTTGTAAACAAGCGTGTCGCTGGATTGAAGGTCACGGCAAATTTTCTCGGCTTTGGACGAGGCCAGGTCTGTTTTTTGTGAGGGGTGCGTTAATGTTAGCGAATTAAAGAAGGTTGCACTTGTTTTATCAAAAAGTTCAGTACTATCAACATGCGCTGATAAGTAGAAAAAGTTGTCACCATCAATCAATATGCGGGCGCGTTTTTTAACATTTGTTTCTTTTCTAATCGTTAATAATTCGCGGCCCTGTATGCCGCCAACGGTTATTGTATCAACTTTTATTAACGAATCCCGGTAATCTGCCAAAAGATCAGTCATTTTTTTATAGAGCGAATCAACGTGTTCTATCCTGTAATACGGGCTGATCTTTGAATATTCAAGATCAAAAAGGCCACCAGATGCCGGGTTAGTTGAAAAACAAACTATAGTGTGGTTGAGATAACTCTCGTAGCTTTTTGAACTATCGGGCTTAACTTTTGGCTTCGAAACCATTTGCACCTTAAAGTTTTGCCCTTCAGGCTGATAGGTATAATACTGAGGTTCGGCATAAGGCGAAAAGTGGAAGGAGCTAAAAAAGATATCCTTCGGATCATCGCTTTTCAAGTCACCGGCCACCGCTTTTATTAACATATAAACCCTATTCCCTCTTACATATAATCTTATTATAGCGTTAACATTGCCGGTCAATAAAGCCTTTACCTCGCGGCCTTCATAGCCGCTCATCCATATTTTAACAGGCCCGGCCAAAATTTTTCCTTTGCCCTTAAACTCATCTATCAAACTGCTAAACAGCACATCCTTATTACTAAGAAAAGTTCCGGCAGGATAGTCATTATATCTAACCAGGTATGTTTTCCCAGTAAGCGAATCGGTGCTTAAATACATGTTAATGGTAAAACTCACCTGTTCATCCTGAATTTTTGAAGGTATTTCCTTGCTCATCACTTTGGGTTCTTCAGGAAATTTTACAGCAAACGCACCATTAGCATTTGAATAATCCAGCCATGGCGCCGCTGGTTTTTGCGGGATCAGAAAATAGTTAAAGGAGTTAAAAAATTTGCTTGCATAAGGCTGATCAAGATGGTTATGCTTCGACCCTACATAATAGTAATACAGCAAATTATTTGCAAGTACCAGGCGCAGGCGCATATAACCTGTATTGGTTTTTATCAGCAATTCGGTACAGGGTACCTTGTTATATAAAAAAGTTTTTTTGCTGAGGATACTATTATTTTTGTTTTTGCTTAAAAAATCAATGGTATTGGCAATAACCGTTTCCCTGTTTGCAGGTTCATCGGCCGAACCTTTCGGGATCGCGTATAGCCCATAATAAATATCATTCGCCATATCCGGGTAAATAATATTCCGGGCGCCGTTGAGCTCATTTTTAATTGGGGTACCCGGGAAATTTATGGAATAGCCTTTATTGTCATCGCGATATTCGGGCCAGTTCATTTTTAAAAAGTCAATATGGTAGGTAGCCGCAATGCCCGTAAACGATGCTTTTACCTTATCTACCTGGTATCCGGCTTTTCTAAGCAATGCAATTACGCCATCAGGACCGGGCAAATGCGCCGCACCTACGGCGGTAAAAAGTGATTCGTTTGTCATGTATTTTATCATACTGCTGGCCATCACCTTATTGCGGGCGGTAATTACAGTATCCAACATACCGCTTTCCTGTGCGTATTTATAAATAGCATCTAAATTACCTGTACTGTAAATTTTTACCATCTCCTCCCGGCCTTCATCTTTGCTTGCGGCAATGTCATCATCAAGCAGGTCAAGTAATCTTTCTTTTATGGCATCGCCTGATCCAAAATATTCATCGAATTGTGCCGAGGCATCCTCCAAACCAAAAATATTTTTATTCATAGTGCGGGCTATCCCATATAGATAAACATCAATAAAAGAAACTTTGTCATCGGGTTTATCTTCATCCGGCTCCATTAACGATTCCAATAAAATTGGATCTGTTTTTCCCATTGTATAGCCATTTTTTTCTTTAAATTTTTTGGCTAATTTTTTATATTGATTTGAATCGAGCAGCTTATCAATAGTGCGCAGGGAATCATTGTTTTGCAGTATGGCAAACATTTTACTGATCACGGTATCCGGATGAACCTCCAATGCAAAACGCGAACAGCTTTGTAAAGCCAGCATCACCGAATCACTGAAATTAAAAACACGCTTATCTTTAACATGCATAGTACCAAAAAGGTATGAGGGTTTGCTAAGACCATTCCCGCTGATTCGCCATAAAAGGCTGTAATCTGATTGCTGCGAAAAAGCTGTTAAACTAAAAAGCGAGACAATAATTGAAAATGTAAGTTTGCGGAAAAGCAATTGGGTTCTGATCACAAATATGGTGTTAAGGTGTAAAAATTATTGACGGCAGGCGCTATTTTTTAAAGCCGTTAATTCCACATCCAATATATAAAATTTCTGTTCATGAAATAAGGTCCAGGATATTTAATTGAAAAATATTTCCGCCTATTTACCACGACCGTGCACTACAAGGCTACTTTTTTCGCCCCTTAGTCATTTTTATTATTCCCAGTTAACTGCTTGTAATACTAACTTATATGTCATAATAGCATCACATAATATCTGTTATAAACTCAAAATCTAAACCATTTCGGGCTTCGTGGGTTTAACATATTATGAAGAAAATATTTTTAAGTTTAACCCTTATGTTCATGGCAATATCAGGGTTCTGCCAGCTTAACAAACCAGTTAAAATCGATAGCCTGGTTACCATTTCATTACCAGCAGCTTACCAAAAAAAGGATACTACCGACCGTACTATATATTCGGCCAATGCTTTATATGGCTACATGGTAGTTTTATTGGAGCCAAATGCGAAAAACAATACACCCTTAAAAAAGGAAAAGGACCTTAACAAAGTTTTAAAAACCTATATCAAGGGCATTCAGGGCGAATCGGCCGGGAGCGGTGTAGAAAATTTGCGCGATACCACTATCGGCGCACTAAAAGCCAAAACATTTGTATTAAAAACCGATAATGGCAGCGGCGATGTACAGTACCGTAACTTCGTGTTACTGTACACTCAAAATGCAACTTATACATTTGAATATGTGTACCCCGAAATCAGGAAAGACCTTATAAAGGATGAGTACAAGGCCTATATTTCCTCCATCCGCCTTTCCCCGGAATTGCAGCGGAACGACCAGTATTTATCCAATGCAACAGGCATGTCGACCGTGAATAAAATTGAAATTTTTGGCGGGGCAGCCCTGGTTATAATACTGGTGATAGTTATGATTGCGAGGAAAAAAAAAGTAGCAGTAAGCTAAGTCTTAAGTCGGTAGTCTAAAGTCTTAAGTCTGTATTTTCTGAACTTTTGACTTTAGACCATAGACCTATGACTTTGAACTTGATTTAAGCCTGATTTTTTTGACTTTAGACTAAAGACTTACGACTTTGGACTTAAAAGTCCGCTGTTCCATCCGGGTGTATTTATAAACTTCCTGCTATCAATCCACCGAATCCAGATTATGGTTAGGAAAACACCTAAAATTGAACCGCCAATAACATCTTCAAAAAAATGTTCGCTCAGGTACATGCGCGAAAAACCTACCATCACCCCGTAAAATACAAGTATGCCGGCCCATCTTTTGTTTTTCACCAGGTAAGTGATCAAAACACCTGTTGCAAAGGCTGTTAACGTGTGGCCCGAGGGGAAACTATGCGTACTTAAAATATCGACCCCTTTTGCAAAATGCAGCTTGCTGATCTGATCTTTAAAGTAAAGTTTTGGTCTTGGTGCATCGAAAATAAACTTTACTATTTGTACCGCAAGGGACGTTACCAGGAAAGTGGTAATGGTTAAAAATGCAACCCGGTAGCTGTACAAAGTTAGTAATGCGGCCAGCACTACGATAGTCCAGCCGTTGCCCAAATCTGTAATATAAGGTTCAATGCTGTCAAGAAATGGCGTGTTCCGGGCATTAACAGCAAAATAAATCTCATCCTTTGTATACAGGATCTTGATCACCAGGCAACAGCACAATAATATAAGGTAAAGGAAAATAAACGGCCTTATCCGTTGTAAAACATCTTTTATGCTGATATTCATGGCGCAAAATAAGCATATAGTTATTGAATTAAAAAAAATGGCTATGTTTGGTTTTATGTATAGATAAATTAGATGGCAAAAAATATATTCCGAAAAAAGTCAATAGAAAAGATAGTTGAGGATACAAAAGCCGGCTTGGATGATGGTCACGGGGTTTCATTAAATAAAGTGTTAGGGGTACGCGACCTTACAGCGCTGGGGATTGCAGCTATTATTGGTGCAGGCATATTTAGTACAGTTGGAAAAGCATGTTTTGACGGCGGCCCCGGAGTGATATTTTTGTTTATGATATGCGCAGTAGCCTGTGCTTTTTCTGCACTTTGCTATGCTGAATTTGCCTCGCGAATTCCGATGTCAGGAAGTGCTTATACCTATTCATATGCCGCATTTGGTGAGATTATAGCATGGATTATCGGATGGGACCTGGTGATGGAATATGCAGTTGGAAATATTACCGTTGCTATTTCCTGGTCGGGTAACCTGACAAGTTTTTTGCATAATATCGGTTTGCATATTCCCGAGTTCCTGAGCACAAGTTTTTTTGAAGCAAAGAACGGAAATACTCAATATTTGGAAAAAATTGCAGGCCATGATACAGTTGGTGCAGCCGATTTTTTGGATTTGCACAACACATGGATCAATGCGCCGCACATTGGCTCAATTCCATTTATTTTAAATTTGCCAGCCCTGGCAATTACAGTTTTTATCACCTACCTGGTGTATATCGGGATAAAGGAATCCCGGCAGGCCAGTAACATGATGGTACTGTTTAAACTATTGGTGGTAGTTGCGGTGATAGCGATAGGCTTTTATTATGTAAACCCTGCAAATTGGGTTCCATTTTTACCTAATAAATTTGCCGGTGTAATGAAAGGTGTTTCGGCTGTATTTTTCGCCTACATCGGTTTCGATGCAATTTCAACAACTGCAGAGGAATGTAAAAACCCTCAAAGAGATTTGCCCAGGGGGATGTTTTATTCGCTAATCATTTGTACAATACTGTATATTTTAATTGCGCTTGTGCTAACCGGCATGGTCAATTATTCGA
>Ga0206884_1022_pt1 | contig 48931 bp, 45 predicted proteins | sample Alteio_BWOrgCont_FD_152914 | JGI IMG/M metagenome (GOLD analysis project Ga0206884, IMG submission 152914) | Enriched cells from forest soil in Barre Woods Harvard Forest LTER site, Petersham, Massachusetts, United States -... | ecosystem: Environmental > Terrestrial > Soil > Temperate forest > O...
TTTGCTCCATATCTGGATGCCCTTTGCTTCTTTTGTACCGAATTTAAACCCGCCACCATGCATCCAAATAATTAGCGGCCGGGGAGTTGAATGGTCGTTTTCTGGTTGATAAAGATCAAATAAATATGATTTTTTCTCTTTTTGGTCAGCGTTTGGTTTATAGCTAAGGTCTTTATCGATAGTGACATTTGAAAATATAATGTCTTTATATCTCAGTTGCTTAATGGATTGTGCTTCCGCTTTTAGCGTGAGGCATATAGTTATTAATACTAATGCATGTTTCAACATAACTTATATACGTTACAATGATACCTTAAGGATGTCTGGTTCATCTGTTATATTTAAATTTACCTGCACAGTTGGATGCAATTCTAAATCATCGCCTCGGCACCAAACGTTCCTAACGGAATGTGAAATCGATTCTGTATATATTTCAACCAGGCGTCTCTACGGGACGATTATTGAAGTTCTCGTCCCGTAGAGACGTCTGGTTGGTAGCAAGTAATAAAAACAACATTGAGCGATCCGTTAGGAACGCCTGGTGAATATGCGACAAGTTTAAATTATACCCACACAGATAACGTTCCCGCTTTTAGCTTTTTTGTTACTTTTGGCTACCGTCAAAATTAAATAACAGTTTTAAAGGAAAAAGATTATCCGCGTTCAAACATATCAACCATAATGCAGGAACAAAAACTACAGGAGCTTTTAGTATATCTTTCAAATAATTCGCCATTTTATAAAGATCTGTTTGCCAGGCACAGTATAAATATTGCCGGCATAACAACACTTGCCGATCTTTCGTTAATACCAACTACAAACAAGGACGACCTGCAGCAACGCAATGATGATTTTTTATGCGTACCGCACGAAAAAGTTATTGAGTACACCTCAACCTCGGGCACCCTGGGCAGCCCGGTTACTATAGCGCTAACCGGCAATGACCTTGACCGCCTTGCCTTTAACGAATATAATTCATTTTTATGTGCCGATGGATCGTCAAAAGACACTTACCAGTTGATGCTTACCCTCGACAGGCAGTTTATGGCCGGGATAGCGTATTACACAGGCATCCGTAAGCTTGGTGCAGGCATCATCCGTTTGGGGCCGGGTGTGCCTTCGTTGCAATGGGTAACTATAAAGCGGTTGAAGCCGACAGCCATTGTTGCTGTACCATCTTTTATACTTAAGCTGATCCAGTTTGCAAAGGAGGCTGGTATCGATATTAACCAAACATCAGTTAAAAAGGCTATTTGTATTGGAGAGAATATCAGGAACACGGATTTTTCATTAAATATTTTAGGAAAAAAAATAACTGAGGCCTGGGACATCCAATTGTATTCTACCTATGCTTCTACCGAAATGCAAACCGCATTTACCGAGTGCGGGGCGGGGCGTGGTGGTCATTACCAACCCGACCTGCTGATCGTGGAACTGCTTGACGAAAACGACCAACTTGTTGGGCCTGGCATTGCCGGCGAAGTAACTATTACCACGCTTGGCGTTGAGGGTATGCCGCTACTGCGCTATAAAACAGGCGACATTTGTATGTATGATGATGCGCCCTGTACCTGCGGTCGCACAAGTTTGCGCTTATCGCCGGTGATGGGCCGCAAAAAGCAGATGATAAAGTTTAAAGGCACCACGCTATATCCGCCTGCACTTTTTGATTTGTTGAATGAACGCGAAGAGATACTGGATTTTGTAATCGAGGTTTATTCGAACGAGATCGGCCTCGACCAGGTGTTGCTTTACCTGCTCCCTGCCGAAGACAGCGAAGAATGCGACCATAGGATAAGGGCATATTTGCAGGCCAGGTTAAGGGTAAGTCCGCATATTAAATATTTAACGGCCGAGGAAATACAGAAAAAACAATTTATAGAAACCAGCAGGAAACCGATAAAATTTATTGACAGGAGGGGGTGAAAGACACACCGCCAAGGCCTCAGCTGGGCCAAATATCGGTAGAAAGGTACAGAACAACCGTAATGCATTAGCGCCAATGCCGCTTCAATAGTGGCGTACCTAACGGCACGCAAAATTCTTTTATTATTTTTCTACCAATATTTAGCACCTAACGGCGCTATTGGCTTTAAAGCATTTTCTTCACCACCAAAAACTATTAACCCTTTTTAGTGTTTACTGGTTTTGCATATATTTTATACATTTACCCCCGCATTATTTAAATCCTTACAAAATATTTTTTGCCCATGATAATTGTTGGACAAAGTACACTCTCCCTGGCTGATTTTTCTGAACTTATATTTAAACAAAAAGAAATTGTATTAAATGAAGCTGCCCTGAAAAAAGTTGAGGTCAACTTTAATTTCCTTAAAAAATTCTCGTCAAATAAACTCATCTACGGCATAAACACCGGCTTCGGGCCTATGGCTCAATACAAGGTGAACGAAGAAAATATTTTACAGCTCCAGTATAACCTTATCCGCAGCCATTCATCGGGCAGCGGCAAGCTGATGACCCCCGAATTATCAAAAGCATTGATGATAGCCCGTTTAAACAGCTTTATGCTGGCTTACTCAGGAGTGCATACCGATGTTGTTGAATTACTGAAAGAACTGATCAATAAAAACATCAACCCCTGCATTTATGAACACGGCGGCGTTGGCGCCAGCGGCGATTTGGTGCAGTTGGCGCATTTAGGATTGGTATTGATAGGCGAAGGTGAAGTTTTATTTGAAGATGAGGTCCACCCTACCATTGATATATTTAACCGTTTTGGCATTAAGCCGCTTAGTATCCACATCCGCGAGGGGCTGGCCATTTTAAATGGCACATCGGCCATGACGGGTATCGGGATGATCAATATTATAAAAGCCAGGAAATTATTGGGCTGGTCGGTAATGTTTTCGGCAATAATAAATGAGATCGTTGAGGCTTTCGACGACCATTATTCGCACGAGTTGAATATTGTAAAGCAACACAAAGGGCAAAACAAAATAGCCGCTATGATGCGGGATATTTTGAAAGACAGCGGGATGATCCGCGACCGTTCGGAACATTTATACAATCCCGATAACCTCGACCAGGAAGTTTTTGAGGACAAAGTGCAGGAATATTATTCGCTACGATGCGTTACTCAGGTTTTAGGCCCCATTTACGATACCATAAGCCAGGCTGAAGATGTTTTGGTGAATGAGTTGAACTCGGTTAACGATAACCCCGTGATAGACCACGAGAATAAAAACATCTTCCATGGCGGTAACTTCCATGGCGATTATGTTTCGCTGGAGATGGATAAGCTAAAAATAGCCATTACCAAACTATCCATGCTTTCAGAGAGGCAATTGAATTACCTGTTGAATAATAAACTGAACCAAAAATTACCGCCTTTTGTAAACCTGGGTGTGTTGGGGCTAAATTTCGGCATGCAGGGGATGCAATTTACGGCTACTTCAACGGTTGCGGAGAATCAGACGCTTTCGTTCCCGATGTACGTTCATAGTATCCCAAACAATAATGATAACCAGGATATTGTAAGCATGGGCTGTAACGCAGCGTTGATGACAAAAAGGGTGATCGATAATTCATTCGAGGTACTTGCCATCCATTTAATGACCATTTTACAGGCGATAGATTATATAGAGTGCCAGGACAGGCTATCATCCATTTCCCGTAAATTATATGATGAAGCAAGGGCAATATTCCCTAAATTTATCGAAGACCAGCCGAAATACAAGGATTTGGGCAGGATAAAAGATTTTCTTGAAACTTCGGACAATATCATAGCTTTAGCTAAATGAAATGTGCATTAATTACCGGCGGATCAAGGGGGATAGGCAGGGCTATTTGTACCAGGATGGCCGCTTTGGGCTATCATATCATTATAAATTACAAAAGCAATACCGAAGAAGCCAATAAAACACTTTCGCTCATCAAAGAAGCTAATGGTACAGGCGAACTACTGCAATTTGATGTGGCCGATAAAAACCAGGTGCAGCAAATATTGGGTGGTTGGATTACGTCCAATGAAGAAAAACACCTCGACGTACTGATAAACAACGCCGGTATCCGCGATGACAGCCTGATGGCCTGGATGGCCGATGAGCAATGGGATAATGTGTTAAAAACAAACCTCGACAGCTTTTTTTACGTAACTCGTTTAGTGTTGAACAGTATGTTGACCCGCAAATACGGTCGGATTGTAAACGTGGTTTCGCTTTCAGGCTTAAAAGGATTAGCCGGGCAAACTAATTACTCAGCGGCGAAGGCTGGTGTCATCGGCGCAACCAAAGCCCTTGCGCAGGAGGTTGGACGGCAGGGGATCACCGTAAATGCACTCGCCCCCGGCTTTATTAAAACCGATATGACTGCCGACCTTGATGAAAAGGAACTGAAAGCATTGATACCCGTAAAACGCTTTGGCCTTCCCGAAGAAGTTGCCCATGCTGCGGCCTTTTTAGCTTCGCCCGAGGCCGGTTATATTACCGGGCAGGTGTTATCCATTAACGGGGGCTTATATTCGTAAATGATGACGTTGCCGGTTGATGATATCGTTTCCCTTATCCCGCAAAAAACACCTTTTGTGATGGTGGGAAAACTGCTTTCTGTTGATGAAAGCAGCACCCGAAGTAGTTTTATTGTTGAATCGGACAATGTTTTTGTAACGAATGGTTTATTCCAGGAGGCTGGCCTGCTTGAAAATATAGCACAAACGGCAGCATTAAGGGCAGGTTATATGGCACAAGCTGAAAATAAACTTGTGGCGGTCGGATATATAGGTGCAATAAACAACTTTGAAATATTTAATTTGCCGAAGGTTGGTGATGAACTAATAACAGAAATTATAATTGAAAATAAAATTTTTGATGTGACGGTAATCGCCGGAAAGGTTTGGCATAATGAAAATTTACTAGCCAGCTGCGAGATGAAGCTGTTTTGCAGGCAATAAATAAACACCAGGATATGAGCGGGATAAAAGAGACGAACGAACCGGATGTTTTTGTAGTTGCTGATAACGTATTGTCGCCCCTTGGCAAAACAACTGCCGAAAACTTTTCCAAGCTCAAACAAAATATATCCGGGGTAAGGCAGCGCAATGATGGCGGCATATCTTCAAAGCCTTTTTATGCATCGTTGTTTAATGGCGATGAAAGCTTTATCAGCGATACAAATCAAGATTATACCAAATTTGAACAGTTACTTATTGCTTCGATAGAAGAGGCTTCAAAGGATAGCACCATACCTTTACAGGATAAAAAAACGGTGCTCATCATATCCTCCACAAAAGGAAATATAAGTTTACTTGAAACAAACACCAATAATGCTGAATTGCATAAAAGGATCGCCTTATCAACATCGGCCAAACTGATTTCTGAATGTTTTGGTTTTAGCACTCAACCTATAGTTGTTTCAAATGCCTGTATTTCGGGGGTGTTGGCTATTATTACAGGGATGCGGCTATTGCGCTCGGGACAATATGAAAACGCAGTAATAGCTGGTGCCGATGTAATATCGAAGTTTATATTATCGGGTTTTGAATCGTTCCAGGCATTAAGCGGGCAGATATGCAAGCCCTTTGACAAGCAGCGCGACGGATTGAATTTGGGCGAAGGCGCAGCGACAATTATCCTGTCAACCAATAAAAAATACGACCAAAATATAAACGTAAGGGGTGGGGCGGTAAGTAATGATGCCAACCATATTTCCGGGCCGTCGCGTACAGGTGAGGAACTGGCTTATGCGATAAAAAAGGCGTTGGAAGATGCAAAAGTTGCTGCCGGGGCTATTGATTTTATTTCCGCCCATGGCACAGCTACCGTTTATAATGATGAAATGGAAGCGAATGCTTTTTCTTTATCGGGATTACAATCGGTTCCGCTAAATAGTCTAAAGGGCTATTACGGGCACACCTTAGGGGCTGCCGGATTAATAGAATCGGTTATTTCTATCCAATCCATAAAAGAAAACTTAGTTTTGCCAACTTTAGGGTTTGAAAATATGGGCGTAACGCAGCCGCTAAATATTTGTACCGGACTATTGCCGGGTAAGTTTAACAATTGCCTAAAAACGGCCTCAGGTTTTGGGGGATGCAATGCGGCCTTGGTTTTTGGAAAGTAACAGGTCAGACTTACGAAGTTTTCGAAACTTCGTAAGTCTTTCAGGTCTTTCATTGACAGCAGTCTTAAGAGACCTTTTTATGATAAGATATTTTATAACATTAATTTTCACATTGAATACACTGATGGTTTTAGCCCAAACCCATTCAGGTATTCAAAAACAAATCACGGGTGAAGTTATCGGCAAACCGCCTGGTACCGATACCCTTTATTTTACCCATGGGTCAATTGACGATAAATACTACGAAAATGGTTTACCATCTGCTGAGCTAACAGGCAATCGCTATGTTGTGACTAATAATTTGCCGTATCCGCAGATGTACCGGGTTTTATTTGCATCTGACAAAGGCAAGCTGGCCTTCCGGATGGGCTTTTACTTTACCGACGCAACAACTACCAGCATAAAAACAAATTATTCGTCGGATAATTGCAGCGAAATAAATGGCAGCACGGCCAGCGAATATCAAAATAAGTTTATTCCTTTTATGACCAGTGGCATAGCCTACGATTGTAAATCGAAGTCCATGGATATGTTATATGACGATCTGGGTAAAAAAGCGGATACATCGCTGTTAAATTATACCATCCAAAACCCCGGTTCGTACGTCGCTTTATGGCAACTCATCGAACAATTTAACGATCACGGGCAATCCGCGGTCCGGCAGAAAACGCTCACAAGTTTTTCAAACAGAATAAAAAGCGAAAAGCCCTGGAAGATTTTAAACAAAGACTTTGAGGACTCAAAAATCAAAGAAAATGAAAAATTTCCGGACATAAATTTAAAAAACTACGACCTCAGCGCGACCAAATTTATAGTGCCCAAAGCAAAATACACTTTGATCGATTATTGGTTTGCCCGGTGCCGCCCCTGTTTAGATACCATTCCCGAATTGCAAAAACTGTATAGCGCGTACAAAACTAAAGGGTTTGATATTGTTAGTATTTCGGTTGATGAAACAAAAAATGTCCTTATCTGGCAAAAAAGGGTGAAAGAACACGGACTTGTCTGGACGCAATATTTAGAAGAGAATAATTTTCAGCATAATGAACTGGGCATTAAATTATTCCCAACCTTTATTTTATTGGATAAAGAAGGCAGGGTAATTTGGAAAGATTTCGATTTGCATGACCTTGATAAGTTTTTAGTTAAAAATTTGTAAAAAGTAACACGTTAGACTTACGAAGTTTTGAAACGGCGAAGCCCTCAATGAGGCCTTTGAAAAATAAACAATACCGAATTAAACTTCGTAAGTCTTTCCATAATTTAAGAAAGATTTTGTTTACGGAAAAATACATAACAAGCAGTTGCACTATAAATAAAGGTGCTGTAATTAAGGAAGGTTTAAACATTTTTGAAAGCCATACCGATATTGCTGCCTTTTTGCTTTCAGTTTACCAGCACTTTCACTTTAGTTATCCGAAATTTTATAAGATGGATAATTTGAGCAAACTGGGCTGGCTCGCTGCGGAAATATTGCTGAAGGATAGCTTTAAAAAAGAAAATTACAGGCCGGAAGACGTGGGCATACTTTTAGCAAATGCCAATAGCAGCCTCGATGATGATATTAAATATTTCGAAACGGTAAAAGAAATGGCCAGTCCTGCGCTGTTTGTTTATACCTTGCCAAATATTGTTATCGGCGAAATTTGTATCCGTAATAATTTTAAAGGCGAGCATACTTTTTTTATACAGGATAAATTTGATGCCGGCTTTATTGCGCAACAGGTGAATTATATTTTAGATAAAAATATTTTGCAAGCCTGCATCTGTGGCTGGGTGGATATTTTAGGGCAGGATTATAAAGCGGCACTATTTTTAGTGGAGAAGACAAAAGGTGAAAAATCTGTTTTGTTTTCGAAGGAAAATATGAACAGCATTTTTGATCAATGATCGTAGAGACGCAATATTTGCGTCTCCGACATGCAAGAATGATCTATAAATTCTTAAACAATCAAGAGACGCAAAGTATTGCGTCTCTACATTAAAAAACATGAATATAAATTCATCGGTATATGTGGCAGGTTTGGGGGTTATTTCGGCGATAGGGAATAATGTTGCTGAACACCTTATTTCTTTTGAGCGGGAAGAGGCCGGCATGGGGGATATTACCATGATGGATACTATTCACCGTAAAAAGCTGCCAGTAGCCGAGGTGAAGTTGAGTAACGAAGAACTGGCATCAGTTGCAGGCTTGCCTGCGGATATGAGCCGTACTGCTTCGCTAAGCCTGATTGCGGCCAGGGAAGCGCTGGATGATGCTGCCATTCCCGCTATAGATACTTTGCGCACAGGTTTTGTTTCGGCAAATACAGTAGGCGGAATGGACAGGAGCGAGCATTTTTTTGTTGATTTTATTAAAGATGATAGTAAAGGCAAGCTGAGAAACGTATTTGACCACGAATGCGGCAGCATGACCGAAATTGTGGCCGACCAATTGGGCATAAAAGATTTTTTAACCACCATCAGCACAGCCTGTTCATCATCTGCAAATGCTATATTTTACGCCGCAAGGCTTATAAAAAACAACGTGCTTGATGTTGCCATTGCAGGGGGCACCGATGCCCTTACCAAGTTTACCCTCAATGGCTTTAATACCTTGATGATATTGGACGATGAATTTTGCAAACCTTTTGATGAACACCGCGAAGGCTTGAACCTTGGCGAAGGCGCAGGCTACCTGGTGCTCGTATCGGAAAAAGTGGCAAAAACCTTAAATAAAAAGCCTTACTGCAAACTAAGCGGCTATAATAACAGCAATGATGCCTACCATCAAACGGCCTCATCGCCTGATGGCACGGGATCCTATTTAGCCATGAAGGGTGCATTGGAAAGAAGTGGTTTGGCTACATCGGATATCGATTATATCAATTTGCATGGCACGGGCACGCCGAATAACGACAGCGCGGAAGGTACAGCTATTAAAAGGCTTTTTGAGCCTGATTATCCGCCAATGAGTTCTACCAAATCATTTACCGGGCATACGCTTGGCGCAAGCGGCGGACTGGAGGCAGTGTTTTCAGTATTGGCTATAAAACATGGGCTCATTTATCCAAATCTTCGTTTTGAAACACGCATGAATGAATTGCCGGTTGATCCTGCAAAAAAGTTTTTGAAAGGGCAAAATATAAACCATGTAATGTCAAACTCGTTTGGTTTTGGCGGGAATTGTACATCATTAATATTTTCGGGGACCTACATATGAGTATATATATCCGTTCATCTGCCTGTATATCGCCGCAAAATACTTTCGGGAATGTTGATTTTTTAGCAGAAGTTGTTGAATATAACGGCACCCGTTTAAAAGCAATTGAGCCTGATTATAAAGAGTTTGTCGATCCGAAACTGATCCGCAGGATGAGCCATATTATTAAAATGGGGGTGGCTGCTGCGATGCAATGCCTAAAAAACGGCGAAACTGAAATGCCGGGCGCTATAATTACAGGCACTGCTTATGGCTGCCTGGAAGACACGGTAACATTTTTAACCCGGATCATCGAGCAGGATGAAGAACTGCTGCCGCCTACTGCATTCATACAATCCACCCATAATACAGTCGCAGCACAAATTGCATTGATGCTCAAGTGCCATCAATACAACAATACATTTGTGCATAAAGGTATTTCGTTTGAGAGTGCATTGCTTGATGCTACCATGCTTTTAAATGAAAACGAGGCCGATAATATTTTAGTTGGCGGCGCCGATGAAATGACAGATACCAGCTTTACCATATTAAGTCGCCTGGGGCTTTATAAACGCTGGCCGGTATCAAATTTAAATCTTTATGCCACCAAAACGAGGGGTACTATGGGTGGCGAAGGTGCGGCATTTTTCCTGTTGACCGATAAAACTTCTGATAGCAACGTTGCTGAACTTACAGCCATCCGCACCATATACAAACCGGAAAGCCTTGAAGATATTGAAAGAAGGGTGATAGATTTTCTTGCCGAAAATGATTTAACGATAGATGATATTGATTTGGTGATAACCGGTAAAAGCGGCGATACGGCACACGATGATATTTACGAACAGTTAAACCAGTCTCTTTTTAAGGGCAATAACCTGGGAAATTATAAGCATTTGTGCGGAGAATACCCAACATCATCGGCATTTGCCTTGTGGCTGGCGTCAAATATCATAAAAACTGGAATTGTACCGGATGCGGTTGTTGAGCGTCACACGAAAGCTGGCGCCCCAAAAAGAATATTAACCTACAACCACTATCAAAAAATATATCATTCATTAATGCTGGTTTCGGCCATTTAGGTTTTTGACATGCCGCAAAAAAACGACGCTTTATTTAGTATCAGTAAACTGGCACATCAGGATGGCTGCATTAATGCCATGCTTGATATTAATAAAGATTGCGACATATTTAACGGGCATTTCCCTGGTCAGCCGGTAGTGCCCGGCGCTTGCATGCTGCAAATTGTAAAAGAGGTTTTGGAAGCTGCTTTGAATGTCTCTTTACGATTAAAAAAAGCCGATCATTTGAAATTTATGGCAATGATCGATCCGGGCAGCACACAAACGGTTGAATTGGATATAGCTTATAAATTTATTGAAGGCGATATTCATGTAGCAGCAAAACTAATGAATGGCGATGTTGTTTGTTTCAAGTTGCAGGGGAGTTTTGTAACCGGAATGCCTTACTTTTGAAACAATGTCAAAGCAATACCATAAAGAAAGCCAGGCAAACCAATACGATAAGATATTCCGTGAAAATATGGAAGCCGCTTTGCCCGGCATTATTGAGCATGTGCTTGGATTGGATATAGTGCATAGTGAGGAGATCCCGGATGATATTCAACATACCAAAGAACGCAAGCCCGACCTGCTCAAAAAAGTAACAGACAGCTCGGGTAAAGTTTTCATACTTCATATTGAGTACCAGGTAAAAAATGAAAACGAAATGGTTTACCGTATGGCAGAATACCACGTTATGTTGCTGCGAAAATATTCACTGCCAGTTGAACAGTTTGTCCTTTTTATGGGTACGGGAAAAGCCTGTATGCCGACAGAGATCAACGAAGACAGGCTTAAATTCAGTTACCGGCTGATAACCATTTCAGAAATTAATTATAAAATATTTTTAAAATCTGACAAAGCGGAGGAGAAAATACTGGCAATATTAGCTAACTTTGAGAATGACGGCGAAGTTGTGGCCCTGCAAAATATTTTAAAAGGCGTGCAGGCCGGCACTCAAGGAGATTTTGCCGAAAGCCGTTATTTTGAACAATTGAGAATTTTGGCGCAATTACGTAAATTAGATATTAAATTTGCAGAAGCTATGGAATCGATAACAAAATTTTTTAAAGAAGAAAAAGACCCGTTTTTCCAAAGGGGCGAAGCAAAAGGCAGGAAAGAAGTTGCCAAGGAAATGAAAAAGGACGGCATCCCTGTTGACCAAATTGCTAAATTCACTAAACTTTCTCTTGAGGAAATAGAAAAACTTTAATTCTTTAAGATTCCATTCGTTCTAACCCATTCAGCCCAAAGCTTAAGTGCCTTTAAACGGTCGGAGAAATTGGCTATAGTAAAACCCGGCTTAATACTTTCAACTAAAGACTTCAGACTCAAATCACCCCATCATCAGCCTCCTGATCAACTCCGCGCTTTGTTTGTTGCCTTCTTCAAGCCGGCCGTCAAAAAATGCCTGAACTTCGGTGAAATGCTTTTTGTAGCCTTCCATATCGCCATAACCGATAATTGACGACCATTCCCGCACAGCCGAATGAAACTCCAAATCGTCGCCGCGGATGGTTTTATCGTAAAGGGCAGTTTCTATAGATTCTTCCAGCAGTTCTTCGTTTTTAAACAGGTATTCGGCAATGCCGAGGCGCAGGCGGAAAGGCGGCGTTTGGCAGATCAAATTATCGTATGGGTTTACGCCCAGGTGATACCAGGCATCAACCATGCTTAAAATACTTAAATGTGAGTTTGGCTTTTGCTGTTCGGGCTTTTGCGACAGGGAAAACTCTTTCATCACCGCATCATTCAGCATAATAGGCTTACGGCTTTCGTGAAAAACAAAATCGCGGGCACGGTAAAGCCTTGCCCTGAATGTTTCTTCTTCCTCCTTTATCATCAACTTAAACAACTCCGATTCGGATATGGCATAACGTTTTACTTGCTGCCGGGCGTAAGGGTTTAAAATAGCCAAACCGGCATATACGTGCGCTTTGTAGCTAAAAATACGCAGCGTGGTTAAAATCTTTACATTATCGATGCCTCCGATATACGAAGCATTTTCCCAGGGAAAAAACCCCGCCGATTTCCACGCCGTGCCCATGCTTTCGAAACCTACATGCGTTACAGCCTGGGTATCGGCCACTATTTTATCATGTTCATGGTAATTGTCCATCTCCACAATATCCGAACCAATGGCCGTAAAAAGATCAAGCATGCGCTGGTAAGCTTCATCATCCGCACGGTGACGGATCAAAATGAGTGTTTGTCCTTTAGGCTTGAAACCGGGCCCGTGCATGCCATGAAAAGTTATGATCTGTGCATCGGCAGGCAGGTACTTTTCAAAAGCCTCAATTTCGGGCGTCTTTACCGATGTCTGGCCGGCCACAATCGCCCCGTATTTGGTGGAATGGCCACATTCGGCCACTACTTTAGCTATTTTTTCGGCCTCAACAGCATAAATAATAAGGTCGCTGATGCGGGATACATCCATCCCGTCTTCTAAAACTTTTATGTCGTAAGGGCCAAGTTCTTCCTCCAGTTTATCACGGTTTTCGGGCAGGTCGCAGCCGCAAACCTGGTAGCCGGCATCAGCAAATGCTTTAGCATATAAACGCCCCATATCGCCCAGGCCAATAATACCTATATTCATGGTGCTAATATATTGTTTAGATTTGAGAAGTCCATAGACCATGGTCCATAGCTCATGGTTCATGGCTCATGGTTCATGGCTCATAGTTCATAGATAATGGGGTAAATACTTGCAGAAAAGCCATGGACTATGAGCCATGAGCTATGAACTACAAAACAAATCTCACATCTCATATCTCACTTCTCAATTCTAAATACTAATTTTACTTTATAAACTAAATCAACATGTTGAGGATACCCGTTATAATTTTACTTGTTTGCAGTATCATATCATTAACCTACGCACAGGACAGCCTAAAAAAGAAAGCCCCTGCACAAACTGTTCCCGTAAAACCTTATCCTAAAACATATAAATACCATTCGTACCGTTATCGTGCAAAGGCAGATTCAATTGCAAAGGCAAAGGCGGCGCTTACCCCGGTAAAAACTGACACAGCGGCCCCTGCTCCTGCCCCGCCTGTTGTAGTTGATAAAAGCCTTAACGGACAGTACCAATACCTGTTAACCAAAGTATATCATTATCAGCAACCATTAATAGCGGCTTTATGGAAAAGCGCTTCGGATACCCTTGGTAGTAACCGCCGCAAACTACAATCTGCCCAAAGTAAACTGGCTATTCAAAATAAAACTATCGATAGTTTAAGTGCAGAAGTAGCCAATAAAGACAAAGCTGTTGCACAAACCGACGGCGTAGACGTTCTGGGTGTTGACCTTACAAAAACCACGTACAACCTTATTGTATGGGGCCTGGTCGCTATTTTTGGCATCACCGCTTTGGTGGTTATATTACGGTCGGGCGGCTTTAAACGCGAGGCCAGGTACCGTGTACAGCTTTATAACGAACTTGAAGAAGAGTTTAAAACCTACAAAACCAAAGCAAACGATAAAGAGAAAAAGCTGGCGCGGGAACTGCAAACAGAGCGCAATAAGCTGGATGATTTGTTGGGAAGATAGGCTTTGCTAAGTCAAAAGTCTTTAGTTTAAAGTCATAAGTCAGATTTTGTTCTTTCTTTAAATTGTAAGTAAGTCAAGAATTACCGTAAAACATTGCATGAAAGCCTACCTGTTTGGATGGAACCCTGCTAAATTTAAATGGGAAAACCTGGATGAGGATATTGCAAAGCTTTCGACCACAGGCAAATTAGAAGATACCTGGAGCGTTGCAAGCCACAAAACCATACAACCGGGCGACAGGGCCTACATAGTGCGCGTTGGGCATGAGCCAAAAGGGATATTTGCTTCGGGATATATTTCATCGAAGCCATTCCTTGCGTTGCGTATGGGCAGGACGTATTATCGTATAAATATAGCTTTGGATATTTTATTAAACCCGGATAAACAACCTATCCTCGGCCTCGATATTTTAAAAACCGGCAACCTCGCCACCCAAAACTGGACGCCGCAGGCATCGGGTATTTCGATAAGGCCTGAATTGGTTGATGAACTGGAAGGGGTTTGGCAAGATTTTTTGGAGCCTTAAAGGGAAAATATTAATATCGAACAATGAATTTTGAATATCGAATTTCTAAGTTTATAACTTTAATTTAAACCTCTCTGCCTTAACGCGGAGGTGAGTAGGCTGCATATTATGGCAACAATTAAACCTGTGCTACGCATTTTTGATTATGATAAAACCATAGAGTTTTATGTTGACTGGCTTGGCTTTAAAATTGACTGGGAGCATACTTTTGGACCAGGCGCACCCAGGTTTATGCAGGTTTCGTTAGGCGATGTGTCTTTTTACCTGTCGGAACATCACGGCGACGGTAGTCCGGGTGTGCATATTACTATCGCTGATTTTAAAGGGTTGCGGGCTTATCACAAGCAATTGATCGCCAAAAAATATAAATACAACGGGCCCGGGCTGGAAGTCCCTTTTTGGGATGAGCATAGTATAACTGTCACAGTTATTGACCCGGTGGGGAACCAGATTACGTTTACGGAGAAAGAGGACCGCTGATTTTATTGATTTTGGTGAGTTTTTATCTGGCGCGGGTAGGCCAAAAGCGTTATGATTCTCATGCCCCGCTGATAATTTAAAAACAATATCAGGATTTATTCAGAGCATTTTAATGATTACTTTTGAATAATTCAGATGATTTAAGTTTTTTTTACGACATCAATATTCAAATTAAACCGCCCAAAATTTCGTAAATTTGTATATACCGCTAACCAGCGCAGCCTAAACGCGGGAGACGCAAAGTATTTGCGTCTCTACGAGATATATTTTCGTTTTTTCAACCAAAAAACAGCTACTTTTGCTCTCTTTTTTGTATATTTAATTAATTTTCAGATAGTTGTGTTTTCACAACATCAAATTTTTATCACGCCCTAAACGGGTTTAGCCTTCAAAAACGGAAATTTTATCACGCCCTAAACAGGTTTAGCCTTCGGAATTGAAATTTTTATCACGCCCTAAACGCATTTAGCCTTCAAAAATGGAAAAATTATCACGCCCTAAACACATTTAAGCCGTGAGAAAAACAAGCGGCGGCGGCACTGCAAAACATTACAACATTACAACTTTCTAACCTTGCAACTTTCCAACAACTTTCCAACATTACAACCTTACAACATTCCAACAAAACCAACCCCAAAAACTTTTTCCCGGAACCCCTTGAAAATCAAAAAATAAGTACCTACCTTTGCAGTCCTTAAAATAAGTCCGCCGTGTTGGCGGGCGAAGGATAAAAACAAAATACAAAAAAGGAAAAATGCCTACTATTCAACAATTAGTTAGAAAAGGTAGAGTAGCTCTGGTTGACAAGAGTAAGTCGCCAGCGTTGGACAGCTGTCCACAGCGAAGAGGAGTATGCACACGCGTGTATACCACTACCCCTAAAAAACCAAACTCAGCAATGCGTAAAGTGGCCCGTGTGCGCTTAACCAACGGTAAAGAGGTGAATGCCTATATCCCTGGTGAAGGACACAACTTACAGGAACACTCTATTGTTTTGATCCGTGGCGGACGTGTTAAGGACTTGCCAGGTGTACGTTAACACATCATCCGTGGTGCATTGGATACATCAGGTGTTGCAGGCCGTAACCAACGCCGTAGTAAATATGGAACTAAACGCCCTAAACCCGGTCAGCCAGCTGCCGCGACTAAAGGTGCACCAGCTAAGAAAAAGAAATAATTAAGGAGGATAGAAAGCAATGAGAAAGTCAAAACCAAAAAAAAGAATCCTTCTTCCTGATCCAAAATTCAATGATATTTTGGTAACCAGGTTTGTAAATAACATGATGTACGATGGTAAAAAATCTACCGCGTACGCAATATTCTATAACGCTGTTGAAATTGTTGAAACAAAAACAAAAGAAAACGGCCTTGATACATGGAAAAAAGCATTAAACAATGTAATGCCTGCTGTTGAAGTAAAAAGCCGCCGTGTAGGTGGTGCAAACTTCCAGGTGCCTACCGAGGTACGTCCTGAGCGTAAAGTAGCTTTAGGTATGAAATGGCTGATCAGCTATGCACGCCGTCGTGGTGAAAAAACCATGATGGAGAAATTAGCAGGTGAAATCATTTCTGCTGCAAAAGGCGAAGGCGCTGCGGTTAAAAAGAAAGAAGACACGCACAAAATGGCTGAAGCCAACAAAGCGTTCTCGCACTTCAGGTTTTAATTTTGAATTATTGAATTATTGAATTATTGATTTGGTAATGTTATACTAATCAGTAATTCAGTAATTCGCCAATTCATTCAATAGAAAAGTTAGGATTGGGTTGTGGGTTTATTGAATGGATAAGTTCAATCAATAATTCAATAATTCAATCAATCAATAATTAACATGTCAAGAGATCTTAGATATACAAGAAATATAGGTATTGCCGCGCATATTGATGCCGGTAAAACAACGACGACGGAGCGTATCCTTTATTATTCGGGCTTTAGCCATAAAATTGGCGAGGTTCACGAGGGTGCTGCTACAATGGACTGGATGGCACAGGAGCAGGAGCGTGGTATCACCATTACTTCGGCTGCCACAACTATCGACTGGAAATACCGTGGCCAGCAATACCACATCAACATTATCGATACACCGGGACACGTGGATTTTACCGTTGAGGTAAACCGCTCGTTACGTGTACTGGATGGTTTAGTGTTCCTTTTTTCTGCAGTTGACGGTGTTGAGCCGCAATCAGAAACTAACTGGAGGCTTGCCAATAACTATAACGTTGCCCGTATAGGCTTCGTTAATAAAATGGACCGCTCTGGCGCTGATTTTTTAAATGTTGTAAAACAGGTAAAAACCATGCTGGGCAGCAACGCTGTGCCGCTTCAGTTACCAATTGGTTCTGAAGAAAACTTTAAAGGCGTAGTTGATTTAATTAACTGGAAAGGTATTGTTTGGAATGAGCATGATAAAGGGATGACCTTTACCGAAGTGCCTATCCCTGCTGATATGATTGAGGAAGCAACCGAGTGGAGAGAAAAACTACTTGAATCGGTAGCTGATTATGATGAAAGCCTGATGGAGAAATTCTTCGAGGCGCCTGAAACAATTACCGAACGCGAAGTTTTGGATGCTTTGCGCTCTGCTGTATTGGATGCCAAGATCGTGCCTATGGTTTGCGGTTCATCATTCAAAAACAAGGGTGTACAAACCATGCTTGATTATGTGATGGAGTTGTTGCCTTCGCCAATGGATGTTGAAGGTATTGTTGGTACAAACCCTGATACCGGTGAAGAAATAGTTCGCCAGCCATCAGAAAAAGAGCCATTTGCTGCATTAGCGTTTAAAATTGCAACCGACCCTTTTGTAGGCCGTTTGTGCTTTATCCGTGTATATTCAGGAAATTTGGAAGCAGGTTCGTATGTATATAACATGCGTTCGGCAAATAAAGAACGTATCTCGCGTATTTTCCAGATGCATGCTAACAAGCAAAACCCTATCCCTAACGTTGGGGCGGGTGATATTGCTGCGGTAGTAGGCTTTAAGGATATTAAAACAGGCGATACGCTTTGTGATGAGAAACACCCTATCGTATTGGAGTCGATGAATTTCCCTGAACCGGTTATCGGTTTGGCTATCGAACCAAAAACACAGGCCGACGTTGATAAACTGGGTATGGCTTTAGGTAAATTATCTGAAGAAGATCCAACCTTCCGTGTGAAGACAGATGAAGAAACCGGCCAAACCGTAATTTCGGGTATGGGCGAGCTTCACCTGGATATCATCATGGACCGTTTAAAACGCGAGTTTAAGGTTGAAGTTAACCAGGGCGCACCACAGGTTGCTTACAAAGAAGCAATTACCGGTACTGTACAGCACCGCGAAACTTATAAGAAACAAACTGGTGGCCGTGGTAAATTTGCCGATATACAAGTTGTTATTTCACCTAATGATGAAGGCCAGGTTGGTTTGCAGTTTGTGAATGAGATCAGCGGTGGGTCTATTCCCCGTGAGTTTATCCCGGCTGTTGAAAAAGGCTTTAAATCGGCAATGGATAATGGTGTATTAGCGGGTTATCCGTTAACAAACCTGAAGGTTCGTTTGATTGACGGATCGTTCCACGCAGTCGATTCAGATGCTTTATCTTTCGAGATATGTGCACGCAGCTGTTACCGCGAAGCATTGCCAAAATGTAAACCGGTATTGCTGGAGCCGATCATGAAGATCGAGATATTAACTCCTGAAGAAAACATGGGTGATGTTATCGGTGATATGAACCGTCGTCGCGGCCAGTTGTTAGGTATGGATTCGCGCGCTGGTGCACAGGTAATTAAAGCTACTGTACCGTTATCAGAAATGTTTGGTTATGTAACCCAGTTACGTACCATCACTTCGGGCCGTGCAACTTCGACTATGGAATTTGACCACTATGCCGAAGCGCCACGTAACGTACAGGAAGAAGTAGTTGCCAAAGCAAGAGGCAAAAGGGAAAAAGGGAATCAGTAGTTAAGGATTTCACCGATTTTAGAGTGATTACACCGATTTTAATCAGTGTAATCTTCAAAAAAATCGATGTAATCTTAATAAGTAATCAACGATCATAACCTAACAAATAGCTCTTAGGTGTGATAATTAATAATCGGTGAAATCATCAAATAATCGGTGAAATCACAAAAAATAAATAACATGAGCCAAAGGATCAGAATTAAATTGAAATCGTACGATTACAACCTGGTTGACAAATCAGCTGAGAAGATCGTAAAAACAGTAAAGCCTACGGGCGCTGTAGTAAGCGGACCGCTTCCCTTACCAACTGAGAAAAAAGTTTTCACTGTTTTGCGTTCACCGCACGTGAACAAAAAAGCACGTGAGCAATTCCAGTTATGTTCGTACAAAAGGTTATTAGACATCTACAGTTCAAACTCAAAAACTGTTGACGCGCTGATGAAACTTGAATTGCCAAGCGGCGTTGAAGTTGAGATCAAAGTGTGATAGTACCGGAAGATAGGAATATTGAAAAGGCCATTCGTTTTGCGGATGGCCTTTTTTTGTTAAAAATCATGTTCAAATGTTTAATATCTTTTTGACTACTTTATAAACATGTGTACCTAATTTGATAGGATAGTCTTCCGATTTATTGTCCAAATTTTCTGCCCGACTAATAGCATCTTGTATATAGGGTAAAAATCTTTCAGGACGCGGGTTAGTTTTATTATAACCGTCAGGTAGGACGCTTCCTAGGACCTTATCGATCATATTTTTGCTTTTGCTTATTTTTTTATTTTCTAAAATTTCTTCTTGTTCGTCGGGCGAAAATTGATTTATGTCTACAATATGCAAAAGTAACCAGAGCTCAAAACACGGGTTACTTAGCGCGACAAAAAAATTATTTTCACGCTTACATAATTCGACGATTTTGGGAATATTTTGCCAATTATCTTTGTCAATAATCATCCAGAGTTCATCAGAACTGTCTAAAAGAAACTCACTTTTAATTTCTCTTTTTAATTTATTGAATACATGGATAGGAGCACTTTTAGTGTCATTTTTAGGCCTGGTTAATAGGTGTAAATAAATTATCTCATTTTTAAATTTGACATCGTCTTTTAGGTCGCTAAAATAAATTCTTTCAGTTACGTTTCCTTCAAATGCTAAAATGATAAGCGTTTGCTTTGAAGTAGTATTACTTTGTCTAAAAAACTCTATGCGTTCCCTTGGCATGCTTAGCGGCTTATGGTAAAACAGTTAAATGGTCTCTGTTTCCTAATCTTGGAACGGCTTTGAAGCGTCCCAGCAAATAGCTTTTCCTTATTTCTTTGTCAAATCTGACATTGTATTCCTCTAAAGAATGCATATGGCTGGCTCCGTTTTTATCTTTAACCACAAACCAAATTTCATCTTTCCTTAAAAGCTTCTGAGTTAGTAGGGTTGATTCATGACTTGCCACGATAAGTTGACTATTAACATTGCCACTTTTTGCTAAAAATAAATCAAAAAGGTCGTAAATTAAATTGGGATGAAGGCTTCTTTCCATTTCGTCGATAATAAATACATTTTCACCTTGCAGTAAATCAATTATAACTGGAATAAAATCAATAATTCTATTTGTTCCATCAGACTCATCGCTGGTGTCGAATTTAGTGTCTTTAACGGAGCCAGTAATTTTGTGCTTAGTCATAAACTTCTCAGCAATAATTTTACCTTTTATTTTTGAAAAGAAATAAGTCATGTTTTCTGGGGAAACTAAGATCACCCTTCCGTCCTCCTTCTTACTGACTTTCAAGTCATTTTCAATATCTTTTTTTATTTCCGAAGGCATTTCGACACTGTCGAAATCAATTTTTTCTAAACAAATGCCGTTTATACCAGTATCGAAATATTCTAATAATTCCTCAAAAGTAGATTGTAATTTAGAACCGTCCCTCAATTCAGATGTCACTCCTAGTTTATATTTGTCGTCGGGAAAAACAACATTTAAGACATTTTGAAACCAATCAATGACATTTAACAAGTCAGTTATATCTGAAACATTTTCTTTGACCTTTCGTGTTCTTACTTCTGTTAAAAATAATTGGTTATTTGGGGTGCCCTTTGCAATGAACTGCAAAAATTGTTTTTCATCGTTATTTTTGTTTTTCTTTAACAAAGATTCCAAGTCAAATCCAATTTGGTTTTTTGAGTTTCTTTCAAATATTTTAGTTTCGTTTTTTTTATTAATTTCAAATAACCACTCTTCTTCAATTTGGTATTTGTTGAATATAAATCCATATGCATAATTCTTTCCCTTATGCTGAATCTCATATTCAATCCGAGAATTGCTTACAAGGGACTTGGAGTCCAATCTGAAATTTTGGAATTCAATTAACTGATCGCTCTTGGTGCCCTTTAATATTAAATTCCTTCCAAAAGCGATTGCTTTTACGAGATTTGATTTTCCAGAAGCGTTCGCCCCAAATATGACCGCCGCTTTTAATGTAGATATTCCCTTTACATAATGCGATTTATGAAGAGGTTTTAATAGGCTTTTGCCGGGAATCATCGAAAATAGAACCCTGTCCTTAAAAGACAGAAAATTCTCAACTGAAAATCGAATTAACATGATTTTATAGTTATTTGATACAATTATAGTGAAAAAATCACTTCAAACTTAAAATCATTTTTTTATTGGTTACAATTTCACCCTATTGATTTACATTTAATTAACAACTCGAAGCCCAATAAAGTATTAGCGAAATTGAATTCTTCCCTTTGGCGTTGAAGTTGAGAGATCAAAGTGTGATAGTACAGGAAGACTGTAGAAAAGCCATCCGCTAGTGCAAATGGCCTTTTATTATAAAATTATCAGGACGATTGTCCGGTTACTCCGCTTCCAATTAATACCCCCTATAATAATGGTCATGATGGTGATGATAACCATATCCAACATAACATCCTGAAGTAACTGACACAAAAGCGGCTATTATTAATGCAAATACAAAATTTCTCTTTTTCATGGCTCTAAAATTTAATTTCAACATCGGCCCCCTCTAAATCTCCCCCGGTTGGGGAGACTTACCAATCGGCGGTGTTTGTATGTTTGATGTGTTTTAATTGAAAAGGATTAATACAAACCTTAAAATTTTTAATATACCTTCAACCGATGGGGAATCCTTATAGCTATCAAGGGCTGAACCGACGACCAAATAAAAATAAAATTCTATCTTCGGCTAACCAATTACCTGTATAATGAAAAAAATTGTTCACTTGCTTATCCCTGTTGCTGTTCTTTTTGGCTGCGGGCAAAATAAACCTGCGCCAAGCAGCGTATCAGGCGATGCAGCCTTCCAAAAACTCTCAGACGACTATCTTACCGGTTACTTAGCGTGGAGGCCTGCAAACGGCGTAGCGCTTGGCTATCACCAATACGATGGCAAGGTAACGGATATGAGCAAAGAATCGTTGGGCAAAGAGTTGGGCCGCTTGAAAGATTTCGATCAAAAACTTGCGGCAACCGATACCGCCTCCCTTAGCCCTAAAATGTTTTATGATTACAGGATTTTGCGGTCGGCCATAAAGAACGAGATATTGAGTTTTGAGGATATGGGCGCCTACAACCGTAACCCCATGACCTATGCCGGCGCTGTAGATGTGAGCATTTATATCAAGCGGAACTTCGCTCCAATTGAGGACAGGATAAAATCTATCATTGCTATTGAAAACAACGCCCCTAAAGTATTCGCGGCAGCAAAACTAAATTTAAAAGATACACTGGCGAAGCCCTACGTTGAAACAGCGATAGACATAGCCAAAGGCACAACAGATTTTTTAGGCGGCGACCTGAAAGTAGCCCTAAAAGGTGTTAAAAACGACACCCTTATGGCAGCTTTCAACGCTGCCAATAAAACCGCCATAGATGCCATTAATGGCTTTGCAGCATGGCTTACCAAAGAAAAGCTACCAAAAGCCAATAACAAATATGCCATTGGCGAAACCAGCTACAAAAAGATGTTGCTTTATAGCGAGGGGATCACTTTATCACCTGAAAAAATATTGGAAATCGGCCTTAAAGAGTTAAAGAAACAACAGGACGTATTTAACGCTGCTGCAAAAACCATTAACCCGAATAAAAAACCGGTGGATGTTTACCATGACCTGCAAAAAGACCACCCAACTGCCGAAAACCTTGTGCCGGATGTGCGTAAAAATGTGGAGGCCATACGTAAGTTCCTTACCGATAAAAACATTGTATCCATGCCGGCAACGGTTAATTTAAAAGTTCAGGAAACGCCTCAATATGCACGCGCCACCAGTACAGCTTCAAACGATGACCCCGGACCATTTGAAACTAAAGCTACAGAGGCCTACTACTACATTACCCCGGTAGATCCGAAATGGACCGCGCAGCAAAAGGAGGATTGGTTAAGGCAGTTTGACTATTACACTACCGATAACGTGACCATCCACGAAGCCTATCCGGGCCATTACACACAGTTTTTACATTTAAATGCTTCCGAGGCTACCCGGATAGAGAAAATATTCGGCAGCTACGCTTATATCGAGGGCTGGGCGCATTACTGCGAGCAAATGATGGCCGATGAAGGCTATGGCCACAATGGCGATACCGTACTTGCCGCTAAATACCGCCTGGCACAAACAGGTGATGCCCTGTTACGCCTATGCCGTTTATGTGTTTCCATAAAAACCCATTGCCAGGGTATGAATTTAAAGGATGCTACCAAATTTTTTATGGACAACTGGTACCAGGGTGAAAAACCATCGTACCAGGAAGCTTTGCGCGGAACGTTTGATCCGGGTTACCTGTTTTATACCATAGGCAAACTTGAGATCATGAAACTGCGTGTCGATTATAAAAACCAGGAAGGCGCTAATTTCTCACTAAAAAAATTCCATGATGAAGTGTTGGCGCACGGTATGCCGCAAATAAGGCTGCTAAGGGAAGTAATGCTAAAGGATAGCAGTACCTGGAAAGAGGTTTTGTAAAATAATTTCACCGATTTTTGCAAAATAATTTCACCGATTAGTGTAGGATTGCGCGAATAAATCGGTGTAATCGAATGATAATCGGTGAAATCAAAATTACTTACCGGCCTGGTGGCGGCGGCGGGGCCAAATGGTGCGGCGGCGCACAGCCCATGCTCAATACAGCAAACATTGCTGCAAGTACAATTATTGATGTTATCTTTTTCATAGCGGTAGCGTTTTGAATAGTAACAGTATATAGCAGTAACTTGTTTTTGTAAAACATCTCTTAATGCTTATAATGAGCATTTTAAATCAAGTTAGTCCTATTGAAAAGGTAAAATTAGGAAATCAATTACCCAATGATCATTTTAATTATTGTAAATTTGATTATAATCAAAACACAATGAATAATAGGGTAATTAATATCGATAAGGAAATCATGGGCGGCACCCCCGTTTTTTTTGGTACCCGGGTGCCGATCAAAAATTTATTTGACTACCTTGAAACGGGCGACTCAATAGAAACGTTTTTAGAAGATTTTGAAAGTGTGAAACGAGAACAGGTGATAAGAATACTTGAGATGTCAAAAAAACTTATAGAAACATCAACTAACATTCTCAATGAAAATTTTGCTTGATGAATGTGTCACTAAAAAACTAAAAATCCATTTAAAAGATTTTGAAGTTTACACAGTAAATGAATTGAGATGGAGCGGAGTTAAAAACGGTAAACTTATGACATTATGTGTTGAAAATGGCTTTGAAATTTTATTGACAATTGATAAAAACCTTGTGTATCAGCAAAATCTAAATAAATATAAAATTTCCATCGTGGTATTTAATACCCTAACAAGTAAGATTGAGGAGTTAAAATTGTTTATTCCACCGTTTAAAGAGCAACTTCCAAGATTCGAATTTCACAATGTCTATTTCATTGAGAAACCACAATAAAACAAGCTACTTATTTGTAACCTCAAGGTACTAAGTAAAAGCCATTGGCTATAAACTTACCTGATACGCGCCGTATCCGACAACGCCTGCGGCGAGCGTTTCGATGGCGGCAACGCCTGGTATTTTTTATAACAATCGTTAATATAAACCGCCATAGATGGACCGTTGTTGCTCATTACAAAGGCGTAAGTTGGGCGGTACAAGGTCATAAAGTTTTCAAGTTCCGCTCCTTTTAAAGGCACTATGCTGCCTACATAAGCGCGGGTAAATACCGCATCTATATGGCGTTCTTCAGCTTCGCGTTTAAAATAATGCTTAAGCCGGCGGGCATCTTTACCTTCCTTACTAAACCAGGTGGTGGGTGACATTACGTAAACCTTGCTTTTAGTGTAAACATCGGGGTACTCTTTTTGTGGATCAAAACTGTCGCGTTTCGAGTTTATATTAACCTCCCGCAGCGCGATGGTCTGGGTGGTTAAAACAATTTTCTTTGCGACCATATCAACAACATACAATGTATCCGACACGTAACCCGGAGAATTAAAGATGAGTACATGGCCCGCTTCGGTTCTTATCTGGAAATTCCCCTGCTTATCGGTTAGTGTGTATTGCTTACTTGTATTATCCCTTACAAAAACATCAGGCATGCGGTTATTGGTACCGCTTTCGAAAACAGTGCCTTTTAAAAAGCCCTGCGCGTTTACAATGCCGGTAATTAAACATAAGAGAAAGAATAAAAAGTACTTTTTTTGCATAACAGGTGAATTATACTGTGAATAACCTTTTTTAGTACTTATGGTTTTAGTTTTAACATTTTATGTTAGTGAGTAGTGAGTAGTCAATATACCTACTCACTACTCACTACTCACTACTCACCACTCACTACTCACCACTCACTACTCACCACTCACTTCTTAACCCAAACATTATTATCCGGGTTGTAATCCGGTAATACTTTATCAGGATCGTAGGTTACTGATTGTATTTCTTCGGTTGATGGATATTTGAATGTCCATGAACTGTTACGTTCCCAAATTTCAACCGGAAGTTTTACACGATCTGTTTTACCGCTTACGGTTTTAATTTCAAGTATTACAGGCATAGCCATTTTTTCCAGGTTGTCAATAGTGATTAACGCGCCTTTTGTAGGGTCATCGTTCAAATATTTTACATCACGTACGGCAACATCAAGGCGCCAATCGTTTTGGAACCAGCCGCGCCAAAACCATTGCAGGTTTTCGCCGGCAGCGTTTTCCATGGTGCGGAAAAAGTCATCCGGTGCCGGATGTTTATAGGCCCATTTTTCAATATAAGTCCTGAAAGCAAAATCAAAGCGCTCAGGGCCTAATATTTGTTCACGCAACAGTACAAGACCTGCGCTTGGTTTTGAATATAAAAGGGTGCCATTATTTCTTTCTTTGAGATTTGCCGGCTGGCTCAATATCGGCTCTAAGCCGGGGCGCGTAAAGCCTAAGGCGCCACGGTGCATATCAAGGGCGCCGGGCCTGGTATTTTTATATTCCCCGTTATTAAAATCAGCTGTAGATAAAGTATTGATGAATGTATTAAAACCTTCATCCATCCAGCCATATAAACGTTCGTTCGAACCCACGATCATTGGGAACCAGGTGTGGCCGAACTCGTGGTCGTTAACGCCCCACAGGCCCCTGCCTTTTGATTTGTACCCGCAAAATACGATACCAGGATATTCCATACCGCCCACAATACCAGCTACGGCTGTTGCCTGTGGATATGGAAATTCGAACCATTTTTTTGAGTTATACTCGATTGATTTTTTTACATATTCGGTCGATCTTCCCCACGCATCATTGCCATCGCTTTCAACAGGGTAGGCCGAAACCGCCATTGATCTTTTGCCGCTCGGCAAGTCCATCTTCGCAGCATCAACAATAAAGGCCGATGACGCACCCCATGATGCATCGCGGGCATTTCTAATAATAAAGTGCCAGGTCAGTTCCTTTTTGCCAGCAGGACGTGAAGCAGGATCAGTAACTTCGGCAGCCGAACGTATGATCACTGTTTTCTCGCTGTTTGCAGCTTGTGCCCAGCGCCTTTGCTGTTCGGGCGTATATACTTCCTGCGGGTTCATCAATTGCCCGGAAGCTATTACGATATCTTTGGCGGGAGCAGTAATTTTCAGGTCGAAATCACCATATTCAAGGTAAAACTCGCCAGGGCCGGTGTATGGTATAGTATTCCAGCCGGAAAGGTCATCATAAACACACATACGGGGATACCATTGTGCTACCTGGAATATCTTCCCGTTTTTGGTGTCTTGTATGCCCATACGGTCTGATCCGTAGTTAGGGGAGATAAACGAATATTCAATTTTCAATTTTACAATACCGCCATTTGCAGCTACAGCTTTTGGCAGATAAAGCTGCATACGGGTATCCGTTACTAAAAACTTCACTTCAGTTTCAGCACCCTTTAGCCCGAGCATTTTTATCGATTTGATTTTATAACCTGCATCAAAATCCTGGCCGCGGCCCCAGTTGCGGCTGGTTGGCACTGGCGGATTGCCGACTAAAGGTACTATTGCGGTTCCCCTGGAATCGAGTTTAAAAAGGTTTTGCTCAAGGTTCATCCACAAATAGCCAAGGTTTTGCGGACTATTATTGGTATAGGTCAATATTTCGGACCCTTTAATTTCATTTGTTTCATCATTCAGCGTAGCCGCCAATTGGTAATCAGCCCTGTTCGACCAATATTTTGGACCAGGTTCGCCATCTGCTGCACGGTATTCGTTACCATTTTTTGTATAAAACAGCGGCCCGAAAGTTTCGTGATAATCATAATTAGTGGCTGGCGCTGTCATTGTAACAGCAGCTGTTTGAGGGGGGGTAGCAGTAGTAGTTGCGGCAGGTGGCGTCTGCTGTGCCTGGCTAAAACTTGTTACTGCCATAAAAGCCAGCGTACAACCGGCTATCAGGTTTAATTTCATTTCGATATAATTTTTTGAGTTACTTAAGGCAAGTATAGGATAAAATACACTACGGTGCTTTAGCGTAAAACATTTGTTACGTGGGGGTTGGTTAATAGTTGATTAGGTTGGATTGGGTTGATTGAGTTAAGGGTTACTGTCTCAACTTAATCAACTCAATCAACTACTCACTTAATCAACCCGCCATAGGCAGTTTCATCAAACCCAAAAAACAAAAACCCATCCTTTTCAATAACGGGGCGTTTTATCATGCTGGTTTTTTGCTGTAGCAGCTTTAAGGCATCTGCGCTGGTTTTTATACTCTCTTTTACCTCGGGGTCAAGCTGTTTCCAGGTTAGGCCCTGTTTGTTCATAAACTTCTCGTACCCGGCTTTTTTATCCCACTCATCCAGTTTTTCGGGGCTGATGCCCAGTTTTTTAAAATCGTGAAATTCATAAGCTACATGGTTAGCTTTTAACCAGTCGAGCGCTTTTTTAACTGTATTGCAATTGGTTATTCCGTAAACTTTCATAACGTAAAGATACAAGAAGAAAGAGTCAAGAAGCAAGAACCAGGAATCAAGAGAGGCAGAAGGGAAAAGAAGCAAGCGCCCATTTTATTTTGGCTCTTGATTCTTGCTTCCTGGCTCTTCAGACCTACCCTCCCGAGTTTCCGCCTGATTTACCGCCGCCTTTGGTGTCATCGTTATTAATACCGTGCTGTTCTTTCTTTATCTCGCTGTTAAGCTTGCCAATCCTATAGCTAAACCTTACGGCAAAGGTTTGATATGGGTTTAGGTTATACGACGACTGGTAGAATTGCGGCGTAGTTGTAGTTGAGATGTTATTATGAAACTTACTTTCGGGGCAGTTGGCCACAAGGGAAATAGTAGCCTTTTTATCTAAAAACGTTTTGGTAACCACCAATGCATTGTATATAAAAGCATTGGTTTTGCCTTGCAGGTTTACATTGCCGCTAAAAAAGCCTGCATCAATGCCTACCCGGTAACTTTCATTAAACTTATAGCCCAAATTGCCGAATGCATTGCCTGTTAAACCTGAGTTTTGATAAAACTGGCCATCAAAAGTACCCCGCAGCCAGATGTACGATAACTGGCCATTTAAATTTAATGTAAGGGCTTTTGTTATAGAAACATTGGTGTTTATATTAAGGCCCAGGGTGCGGTTACTCCCGAGGTTTTGATAAGTAGTTGATGTAACCGTATCTATTTGTTTGTTAGCTAAAGTGTCCTGCTTTATGCTGGTTACGTTTTGGATAGAGTTATTTGAAAACGCATAGCTAAGTCCGGCGTTAAAGGAGTTTTTTGCGAAGTTGCTATACGTAAACTCAAAAGTATTATTCAACTCGGGGCGCAATTTGGGGTTGCCTGTGCTGATAAACAAAGGGTTGGAGGTATCAATAAATGGATTGATCTGCGAAATACCTGGGCGTTGTATGCGTTGGGTAAAGCCAAAATTAAGGCTGCTTGTTTTAAATGAGCGCTGTATCGACACAGATGGGATGAGGTTATTATAGCTTTGGTTAACCATGGTATTTACCGATGAAAAATCGGCATTTATTGAAGTATGCTCAAGGCGTAAACCTGCTTTGGCTGTCCATTTGTCGAGCTTTACCTGGTACGAATTGTACAGGCTGTACACATCCTGTTGATAATTGAAATTATCGGTGTAAAGCGGGTTTAAATTATACTGGCTTGTAGCTGAGTCAAGGTCCGACCGTTGAAAATTGCTGAAGTTGTTTCTCAGAATCGCTTTACCGCCTGCCTCTAAAGTAACAGCTTTAAAAGGCTCGGCGTAATCTACCTGGATGGTATGCTCCTTCCCTCCTGCTTTGTTGTACTGGTTAAAATCCGGCTGAAACGATTGAAAATAATTCAACCGTTGCGAGTAAATATTATTTTGTTCCTGGGTATTTGGCGAGTAGCTGTATTTGTAAGATAAGGTAAGTAATTGGTCTTTCTTTTTCTTAAACCCAAGCTGGTAATTAATTGAGGCATCAACCCCCAGGGAGTTATTATAGCCCGTTTCATCCTGCTCATATTGCTGCGCTATCAAGCCATCATTATTATAAGTGTTTGAAAACAGGTTATTGTCCTGGCCATTATTGCCGTAAAATGAACCTAAGGAGGCTGTTAATAAATTTAAACTATCTATTTCATAGCTAAATTCAGCAAAGCCATACCTATGGTCCCCTGTATTAAAATTGACACCTTTTTGCGATATCGTTTGGCCGCCGAAAAAGGTTTGTGAATTTCCAAAGTCAGAATTGAACTCATTTTGATGATTGATACCGGTAAACATCGAAACACCAAACTTACCCTGCTTTATATTTGCTGTGAGGTTTAGGGCTGGCCCGAATACACTGTTATAACGGCCGCTGATATTTGCATTATACCCCTGGTCGGCATTTTTTTTGGTTATGATGTTTATGATACCGGCCAGGCCTTCCGCATCATATTTTGCTGGCGGGGTAGTAATTACTTCTATCTTTTCGATATTAGTTGCCGGCATGGATTTTAAAACATCCGAAGGGTTTTTGGCAACCAGCGCCGATTCTTTTCCGTTGATGAGTATTTTATAATTACCGCTGCCTTTAAGCGTAATATTATCATTGCCATCAACAGCTAACAGCGGCACTTTCCTCATCATATCCAAAGCGGTCAATGCTACGCTTTCCGGGTCGGCCTGTACATCGTAACTAATCCGGTCAACCTCCTGTTTCATAATAGGGCGCACTGCCGTTACCGAAACTTCCTTTAGTTGGTTGCTTGATGCTGTAAGCAAAACTTTGCCAATGTTTACATCAGCTTCAGTACCATTTATGTCCACTACTTTGTTTTTATAGCCCATGGTTACAACGGTGAGCTGGTATGGTTTGCCCACCACGGTTTTTAGTTCAAAACTGCCGTCGTCTTTTGTTAAGCCGCCCTTTACTGATTGTTTCGTTTTAGCGTCCAATAATACGACAGTGGCATAGCCAAGCGGCTTATCAGTTGCCGAATCAATAGCAATTCCCTTAACTGTTAACGTTTGCGGCGCTGTTTGGGCCATTAAACTGGTTGACAAATAGCAGCAAAATGCCAGCATTAAAATTTTTTTTATGATGATGGGAATAACAGGAGTGAAAATTTGGCTTAAAGACATAGAAAGGTAGCGATCCGTTACATAAATTGAAAGGATTTAACATTATTTAACTAAATAGTTAGTTTTTATTGAGATGGGTTACGAACTGCTATCAATCATAGCATAAACCCTTTCAAATATGGCTTACCTACCCACCCCGGGTTTGCAGATGCATCCCGGAGAATTTTCCAAAGGCCTTTTCACCAGTTGATTTGTTGATAGTTAATTTAAAACAAAAATTGCCTCACAAAATCTGCGGCTATTGGCCCCTGGTCCTTCAACGCCGTTTGGAGGGTTGTCCTGAAGCTTTTATCGTCACTCTTTTTACCCTTTTTAGGCGGAACGATGGTGTTTTCAGGCAAGGTAGTATCAGTTACTTTGATGGCAAACCAGGTAAGGTTTTCATGGGGCAATGCAACGCCCAGGATCATGCCCGGCAAGCCGTTGAACGACTCGGGGCCGCCCGGAACCGGTATTCGCGTGGTATAGAAGGCCACTACGTATATGGAATCGAGCATAATGCCGTTTGCCCTGCGACAACGGTAGCCTGCAATATCGCGGGTTTCATCAGTGATCTTCCATTTTATTTTGCGGGTGCTATCATTTACCATGAAGGCATCGGTAAAAATTTTCTTTTGAGCGATGGTCAATCCGGCAGTCAGGTCGGAATATATAGTGTTGTTCTGCGTCATCAGTGGCGAGAACGAAAACAAATTATTGGCCGGTGGGTCTGCTTCGATGGGCGTAAACAGCGTTTTATTGCTGCTGAATGAGAGCGTACTCTTTAATACCCTGAATTGCGGGCTCGTTTTTTTGTAGTTATCCAATGCGGGTACCAGGAAAGCTTCATTGTCTTTATTTATCTCCCTTTTAATCATGGCCCATACATTGGTTTTACGCTCAAACTCAATTGTGCCCGATGTGGTGAAATGTACACGCTGTGCCCGGAGACCTGCAGCCATGCCAAATAAACCGGCAAATAGTATGATCTTCTTTTTCATAATGTTATTGTTTAGACACCCCCGCAGCCATTTTGGTAAAATCATAATTGATGGTAAGCATAAAATATCGCTTTAGCGTATTATTGGTAGTTTGCGTAATGAGGTTAGCCTGGGCAATACGCGAAAAGCCGGAATTTTGATTAAACACATCGTTAACCCATAGTTCGACCGATAAATTATCATTCTTGAGGAATGTTTTAATAATAAAAGGGTTGAAAATAAACTGGCTAAAGTTCTGGTGAAACGACTCGGTAGCTGCATTGTACTGGTAATTACTGTACGTGCCCACCTGGAATTTCCCCGGCAGGTAAACTGTGCCGTTAATATTGGCCAGGGCGCCCCAACCGTTGTTGTTTACGTTTGGTTGCAGGGATGACTCGCTGATGGTATAGGTAGGTCCGACCTGCAGACCAAGCTCGACCTTTTTCATTTTAAACATCCCAAGATTAATTGACGGGTTAAATACATAATTTTTCGACATGTTAAGCGAATCGTTAGTATAATTATAAGAGGTATTGCCGTTAACGTTAAAGCCGATACCCGCGTTGATGCCGCCCAGGCCCGCGATTTTTCTTCCGAAATTAAACCCGCCGTTGAAATTAGTAGTTGTGTGGCCCGGCAGGTTAAAATACTGGCTAACGCTTTGACCCACTGTGTTGTAATTGATATGATTTACAATAGGGTTGTCTACAAATGAATAATTGCCGTAGACGCCAAAAAACTGATCGGTAAGTACTTTATACGAGCGGTAGTTGATATTAAACGTGTTGGTAAAAGACGGGGTTAGCGCCGGATTACCGACTATTACGTTGAGCGGGTCGCTGTTAGAGGCCACCGGCTGTAATTGCTCCAATGTAGGTTGCGTTGTTGTACCGTTATATTCGAAAGTGAAACTTTTTAGCGGCGAAAAGCGGTACTGGAACCGGGCTTGCGGCGCCCAGTCGATAAAAGTGCGGTCATTTAAATGACCTGTAAAATCATCCAGCTGGTGAAACTGGTCGTCGGTTACGCGGGTACCGAAATTGAAGGTAAGTTTTCCTTTCTTATAGCTCAGAATTGCGCCTGCGTGGTTCAAAAATTGGTTAAACGTATAATTGCTGCTTAAACTATCAATCGTCTGGCCAAAAGTACCGCCTGGCGCGAGATTGGACGTAACCCTGTCGGCGCTGGCGTGATTTACGCCGATGCCATAATTAAGCACTAGCGTCCATTCCGTACTGAACGGTTCGGAATAGGTAAGATTGGTGTTAAACAAATTGCTTTGCAGGTTATTGGTTTTGGATTCATTGATATTTTGTGTGCTGTCAACCTGCTGCTGCGTGTTATAAAAATTAATATTTGATTTCAGGAATCCGTTTGCCTGGCTCTGGCTATACGACTCACTAAGCAGGAATGATAGCGTACGCCCGGGTTTGTGAAATTTATGGGTATAAAAAGCGCTGCCGTTAAATGCCCGCTGATCAACCGTATTGTTCATCTGGCGCGTGCCGCTGTTTACTAATGAATTGTTCAACGAATCGGTCGAAGTGTAGTTATTGTCGGTGATGATATGTTTTAGCGTCCCGTCTATCGATATCTTAAGGTTTGAGCTGGTATCCAGTTTTGTCTCGTACACAACGCTCAGCTTTTGCCTGAACATGGTGTTATGGTAATTTTGGTTTGACCGGCTATTAAAAATACTGTCGGGGAGGTTGTTTTGGGTAAGCACATTGGTTGAGCCGTCAATACTAATAAAGCCTACCTTATAATTGGCGTTTACCGACTGCTTATCATCATTCCATTTGGTGCCATAGTGTACACCTGCGGTTTGCGCCAGCGGAAAACCCTGCCCGCTGTAAATTCCGCCGAAAACATCCAGGTCATCGCTGCTTTGGGTGTTAATGTTGATGCCATTGTCGGTAAAATCCAGCTGATCGCCTGTGCCGTATTTCTGTTCATCCTCAAAGCCCAGGCCCACCTTGCCGTTGTTGCCGATGGTGCCGAAAACAGAAAATTTTTCCTTGCCTTTAAACGCGTTAAATAATGCTTCCCCCTGGTAAATACCTTGCGGCCCGCTGCCGGCCTGGAACTTGCCGAAAATGCCGGTGTTTTTGTCCGCCTTCAACTTCACGTTAATGGTTTTCGTAGTTTTACCATCATCCACGCCGGTAAAGGCCGCCTGATCGCTTTTTTTATCATACAACTGAATTTTATCCACCATGTCGGCCCTTATGTTCCGGGTCACCAGCGTTGGGTCATCACCAAAAAACTCTTCGCCGTCAAGCAAAACTTTGGTTACGGTTTGGCCCTCGGCAGTAATTTTACCATCCTTGTCCACTGTTATGCCCGGCAACTGTTTCAGTAAGTCCTCAACATTGGCATTTGGCTGAATAACAAAAGCCTTTGCGTTAAATTCGGTGGTATCACCTTTAATTTTCATCTGCGAGGCAGTCCCTTTAATAATTACTTCCTGTAGCAGGCGCGATTTCGGCGACATGCCGACATTACCAAAATCATGCGCTGTATTGGCTGAATCAAGGCTGAATTGTTCTGCATAATCGGCATAATCCGGGTAAGCCACCAGCAGGATATATTTGCCTTTGCGCAGGCCATCAAGCCCAAAAGTGCCATCGGCTTTGGCATAGCCGAATTTTACCAGTATCGAATCCTTTGCTTGTAATATAATGACGGCGGATGTGCCCAGCTTTACCTTTTCAACACTGTCCGCTACCGTGCCCTTTACGGAATATCCGTTTTGGGCCGAGGCGACGAGCGCGAAAAAAACTAAGCATAAAGAAAGTAAAATTGTGTGTCTCATGGTTATGGGTTGGTGGGTGACTAACGCAACTTTGTGGATTTTATTGTGGTGAAAAACAATCGTTGCCCGTTTCGTTAACCAGCTGTACATTAGACAGGTTTACGAAGCATTTCGTTGCAGGGCTTTGTATTTTTTTTCAAAGCTGTGTAAATAATTTTAAAAGCTGATTTATCTCATGGGCTGTCTGGCCCTTCAGTAATGCCCAATCCCCTTGCGCCGCTTTGTGCATTAAAGTGCAAACCAAAATTAGGATCGTCGGCGATGCCGGATTTCATCGAATAGTTTGGTTGCTCCAGGTATTTGGCTTTTAATTTCTCATGGAGCCCCTCGGGTTGTTTTTTGCCGTTCACCATCAACGCCGAGTTGGTAAGGTTGAATTTAATTAAGTCGCTTTTATCGCTGATGACATTTGCGTTAACCAGGTCGGCAATAACGCTGGCGATAACAGGTTGCAGGTCAATACCGGCTTTAGTTATCCACCTGCGTTGTAATCCTTCAAGCTGTTTTTGCTGATCAGCTAATAAAAGACGTTGTTTTGAGATGATTTGCTCGCGCTGACTGGCTTGATCGGCTGAGAAAATCTGCTGTTGCTGAATCAGTTTTTGCCGTTTCGCGGCTTGATCGGCTGCAAAAAGTTGTTGTTGACGTATGAGCTGCTGATTCTCCCACGCTATCGAATCTGCTGTGTATCTTGGCTTGATTGCGCCTTTGTAATTAGGCCCGTGTGGGGCTTTAGGCTGCCGCGGCAAACGCGGCATTCTTTCGTTAGCTGCCGTCGCATCAATAAATATCCCCTTCCCATGCATCTGTACCGGACCATAGTAAAGGCCGTTTCCGTCATAAATACCATATTTGGCCTTATACCGTTGCTGCATCTCATCAGATTGCTTTTGCCCGTTCACAATAAGCTCGGTATTGCTCAAACCGAACCATTTTACTGAAGCTGCGCGAGGCACCACCTTTTCCTTCACAAGGTCAGCAATTACGTTATAAGCTCTTTGTTGCTGTTCCGTATAACTGATGCTATCTTCCTCCATGCGCTTCCGCATCGCCTGCACTTTCATGGCCATGGCTTCCGGTTCGCTGGCAATATACCTTTGATCATCATTTTGTTTTGATGTTATTGCACCGGCTTTCTGATCATCTATGAATTTTTGTTTGGCGAATTTGTCAGCGCTTCCGTCTTTAAACTTAGCGGCAGGGGATTTTGCTTTATATCCTGCGTTGTCTGCATCGCGTACACGCCGTTTTTCCATCAGCTCACTTACAATCAATTGCAGCGTGTATTCATAGTCTGGCAGCTTGCTTTCCGCTATCTTTGCACCGTTTAACTCCATCGAAGCTATCTTGCCGTCGACCACGATAAAATGGTAAATATTCCCCTTGTCATCCTTTGCACTGATATCATTATTGACCCAGTCAGCATCACCGTGTTTAAAAAGCACGCTGGTAAAGCGGATGGCGGTATCAGTTACAATAATAGTATCTTTTGCACGGCTGTTCGGTTTGCTGTCATTCACACGCTGGCCTTCGGGCAAAAGGTGCATTGAAACAGTCATAGATTTGCTGATGGCCTTGCCAGATTTGTTGGTGTATTTGACTGTAAAATGCTTAATAACCGGGTTATCCTTCGATATTGTGGTGAAAGCAGATAGCAAAACCAATCCCACCGCCAGCACCGATTTTTCAGCCACGCTCAGCCTTTTGTTCTCCTGGCTGATCATTCGTTTCAACCTGTCGCGCAGTTGATTGCCAGAGCCGATGCTCATGGCGTACCGGGCCTGGCTAAACTCGCCGTAACCAAAGGAAAGTAATGCCTCCAGGTAATTGGCTTTGCGGTTCATGCGGCTTAATACCATATCATCACAACAGGCCTCCCGCTCGGTGCGAATAAGCGACGATAGCCAAAGCAAACCCGGGTTAAAAAAGAACACGGTTTCAACCAGCCCCTGCAAAATATTTACTAAATAATCGCGGCGGCGGATATGCGCCAGTTCGTGCCATAAAATGCCGTCCAATTGCTCAGGTGTAAGCTGAAATGCTATGCCCACCGGTAATAATATCATCGGCTTAAGCCAACCGACGGCAACCGGTACTTTAACGAGTTCAGACTGCACCAGGCGGACTACCCGCCTGACGCCGATCTGATTACTAAACAGCTCAATCTTATGTTTAAGTTCTTCGGTAACATCACTGATTTTATAATGCCTGATACGCTGGATGTACAGCAGGCCGCTAACCATTTTAAGGCTTTTCAATACAAAAAACAGCAACCAAACCAGCACGATGACGTTCGCATTCTGGTTAAGAAACGCCTGTACATTATCAAAGAAAGTTTGATTTTGAGGGATGACCAGCGGGTTGGCAACAACATTAGCCGGGGCTTTTACAAATATGTTTTGTGCATACCCCACCACATTGTATGCTGGCGCCGTCCTTGCCTCAAGGTAATATGTAACGCCTATCGCACACACAAACAATAGCAGCAAACCACATAATAAGCGGTAACGCAACGCTGCTGCCGACTTACGCGTAGCTGCAATAACGATACCGCACAGCAGTGCGATGATGAGCCCGATCCAAAGCGAGTGGATCAGCGTCCAGCAGATGGCTTTGGCCTCATCGCCGGAAAACCATTGGTTTAATATTGAGGTTTTCATATTGTCGGGTATTTTGGTTCTTTATATTTACGTTTTTTACATAATCTTTTATAAGGCATCCAAATCGATATTAAAGGTGCCCAGCGCCACCCCGTGTGTTTTGGCGTTATACCACAATCCATAATTCGGATCTTTCGAAAGCCTGGCGTTTCCCGGATAGTATTTAGCAGCGAACTTTTTTTGGATCTCATCCGGCTGTTTCATCCCGTTCACAATCAATTCCGAATAAGTGAGCTTAATTGTTAGCAGGCTGCTTTTATCTTTTATAATATGTTCCTTAATGAGATCGTTAGTTACATCCGCTATCATTTTATCAAGTGATGGCGGTGTTGGCGGCGCCTGTGGCGGTTGTGGTTTTTGCGGCTCTTGCGGTTGCGGTTTATTCCTTTGCTTTTGAATAAATTCAATCGAAGTTTTATGTATAGCCCTGTTTAAGGTGTCCGTTTTGTCACCAGGGGCGGCTGGCCGCGCCGGTTGTTGCGGTTGCTGCGCCGGTGGTGGCGGAGGGGGCGGCGGAACATGCTTGAGCAAGTATGCATACTTATATAGGTTGCGCTTTTGAACATCATTGCCATTGACGGTTAGGGCAACCAGTTTAAACTTAGTTACGGTGAAACGGTATTTCGTGCCTGCTGCGTCTTTCGCGGATACATAGTAGGTGATACCGGGCACAGACTGGTTCCACTCATATTGCCTGTCAAAAAGATGTGCCGATGTATCAGCCTTTTTATTGTCTGCACCAGTAGCCGGCTTCGCCATATTTGAATGTTGAGGCAAGGACACAACGCCAGCAGCCGGACTCATTTTATTCCTGGCAGGAGCAGCTTTTTCAATCGCAGCATTGGTTAAATGCCGGACGAATTTTTTGTTCGCTTTCGTAAGCCCGGCAAAAGCTGAAAATACGACTATACCGATTACCAGAACGACTTTTTCAACCACCCCCAGCCGCTTGTTTTCCCGGTTGATCATCCGTTTTAACCGCTCACGCAACTGGTTGCCCGAGCCGAGGCTCATAGCAAAACTGGCTTGCTTAAATTCGCCATAGCCGAAGGAAAGCAGCGCCTCCAGGTAATTGGCCTTGCGGTTCATGCGGCTTAAAACCATGTCGTCGCAGCAGGCTTCACGTTCGGCGCGTATAAGGGATGAAAGCCAAAGTAAGCCTGGGTTAAAGAAGAACACCGTTTCAACTATACCCTGCAAAATGTTCACCAGGTAATCGCGACGGCGGATATGTGCTAATTCATGCCATAAAATACCGTCGAGTTGTTCGGGGGTAAGCTGGAATGCGATACCCACGGGCAGTAAGATCATTGGTTTAAGCCAGCCCACAGCAACAGGCACCTTTACCAGTTCAGACTGCACCAGGCGGACTACCCGCCTGATGCCGATCTGGCTGGCAAAAAGCTCAATCCTATGTTTAAGTTCTTCGGAAACAGTTTGTGTTTTATAATTACGGATACGTTGTATGTGCAGCAGGCCGCTTATCATTTTCAGGCTTTTGAAAGTGAAGAACAGCAACCAGACCATGAAGATAATATTTGCATTTTGGTTGAGAAAACCCCTTGTGTAGTCCACAATGCTTCGATTTAATACCAAGCCGACTTGTTGAGTGACCGAAGCATTGGCGCCGATCATGACAACTACCGGAGGAGGAGATGGCATCGATGGTAGTTTGTTTAAGCGGGCCTCGATGGCGTAGGTAAAGCTTATTGAAAAGACAAACAAAACCAGCAGGCTGCACAACAGCCGGTAACGCAGCGCCGCCGCCGACTTGCGCGTAGCGGCAATAACTATACCGCAAAACAGTGCGATGATGAGACCTATCCACAACGAGTGGATCAGCGTCCAGTAGATGGCCTTTATGGTGGCATCGCTTACAAAGGGCGACCAAAATGAATTTTGCATAGCCTTACTATTTGTCAAGTTTCTTAATCAGTTCCTTAAATTCTTCCATTTCCTCGTAGGAAAGTTTCTTATCGCCAAGCAGTTGCATCATCAGGCTGCTTGCCGAGCCTTTAAACAGGTTATCAACCACACGGTCCAGCAGCAGGCCTTTCGTTTTGTTTTCTTCAACAGCAGCCTCGTAAATATGCGTCATCTGGCTGCCGTCTTTTTTCAACAGGCCCTTCTCCACCATTATCTGCATCAGCTTAAGGGTGGACATATAGATCACCTGGCGTTTTTCGCGGTTCAGGTTATCATTTACAAAACGGGCTGTCGAGGGGCCAAACTCCCACAACACCTGCAATATCTCCAATTCTGATTTGGTAGGCTCGGAAGGGATGTTGTTTTTACTTTTTGACTTTTCCATAATCAAACATAAGAATAGTTTCTTATATTCCAAATAAATTTGCTATGCTTTATTATAACAAATTAATAATCAACCAAATAAAATAAGAAAAATTTCTTATCTATAGATAAAAAATAAAAAAAGTTCAAAAAAATTTTGAACAACCAAATGGTTGTATTTACATTTGGCAACCATATGGTTGTATTATGATAGAAAGAAGAGATGTTTTTCAAGCGATAGCAGACCCAACAAGAAGGATGATCATCCAAAAGCTGTCGCGGGGCCCGCAAAACCTCGCTGGTATTATAGAAGATTTTGGCATTAGCAGGCAGGCGATTGCCAAGCACATTAAAGTACTTAATGAATGTGGTATGGTCTCTGTTACCCCGAAGGGACGTGAGCAGGTTTGCGAAGTTCAGCTTGCCGCATTAGATGAGGTTAATGACTGGGTAGCGGAATCGCGAAAATTGTGGAACCAGCGGTTTCAGAAATTGGAGCAATTCCTCGAGGATACTTCTTCGAAGTAAAAACGAACTAAAATGAATAAATAAAAAAAATAATAAAATGGAAAATCGCATCAATCATAAGGAAGTGTTTATAGAACAAATCTTCAACGCAAGTGTTGAAAAGGTTTTTAATGCGTGGGCTGATCCCGAAAAATTAGTAAAATGGTATGCTCCGGATGGCTGCACCGTTCACTTCAAAAAAATCACTGTTGAAACAGGCGGACAATTCCACTCATGTATTTCTAATCCTCAATTTGGAGACTGTTGGGCCACAGGAGAATATAAGGAGGTTAGGCCTTACACAAAAATTGTTTTTACCATGACGAACGCCGATGAAAACGGCAATCCAATAAACCCGGTTGAAATTGGGATGGATCCCGATTGGCCAGGGAGTACGTTGGTTACCGTAACATTTGCCGAAGAAAACGGAAAAACAAAGATGCAATTACGACAAACGGTTTCCGAAGAATTAGCTATAAAAACAGGTGCATATCCCAGCTGGCTGCAAATGTTCAACAATATGCAAACAATGCTCGATAAAAACTAACCAACTGATACAATGAAAAGGGCAATCATATATGCTGTTTTAGCACTATTGCTATTATCATCGTTTAAAAACGTAAACCTATCGGTAAAAGACTGTACTCAAATTAAAACGGATACAGGTAATACTTTGATCTCTGAAAAAGGCTATTCGGAAGTGAATGGAATTAAAATGTATTATGAAATTCATGGACAAGGCAAGCCATTGGTTTTGATACACGGCGGAGGGTCTACTATTGAAACCACATTTGGAAGAGTAATTCCAATACTTGCTCAAAAGTATAAAGTTATTGCCATGGACTTACAGGCACACGGGCGCACGGGTGACAGAGATGCGCCCGAATCTTTTGAACAAGATGCAGATGATGTTGCTGCCCTTCTTAAAAATCTAAACATTTCCAAAGCAGCTTTCTTTGGTTTTAGTAATGGGGGAACAACAACTGTGCAGATCGCCATTCGTCACCCTGCAATTGTTGATAAGATCGTCCTCGGTTCTGCACTTTGCAAACGTAATGGCGTTCCTGAACAATTTTGGGACTTTATGAAACATGCAACATTGGCAAATATGCCTGGACAACTAAAAGAAGCTTACCTAAAAGTTTCACCCAATCCTAAAGGGCTACAAACAATGCAGGACAAGGACGCTGCAAGAATGGTGAATTTTAAGGACATACCAGACGAACAAATTAAGTCTATTAACGCACCGGCGTTGATCATCATTGGCGACCAGGACGTTATAAAACCCGAGCACGCTATCGAAATGCACAGGCAGATCGCAAATTCCGAATTAGCGGTGATCCCGGGGGTACATGGTGAGTATATAGAGGAAATAACAACGCTGAAATCTAATGCAAATGAGGCGAGGTTTGTTATTCCAATGATTGAAAACTTCCTTGATAAAACAGCTACGAATTAATGATATTCTGAGCTCAAATAAACCGGGACCCATTATTTATTAAACCGCGTCATAGTCAATTCCGTACCAATAGTAACAAAGCTCTTCACCATCTCAATAGAGCGCTCAATTAGCGCAGGCAATTCAGCAAGTTCATCTTTATCAAAGCCATCCAGTACATAATCAACCTGGCGACCTTTGGGAAAATTATCGCTAACGCCAAAACGCAGCCGTGCATATTCATTATGGCCAAGTGTGGCCTCGATATGTTTTAAACCGTTATGCCCTGCTGCGCCGCCCTTAGGCTTTAAGCGCAAGGTACCGAAAGGGAGTGCAATGTCATCCACCAGTACCAGTACATTCTCAGCAGGTATCTTTAAAGTTGACATCCAATGGCTAACAGCTTTGCCACTCAGGTTCATGTAAGTTGTTGGTTTGATAAGGTACAGGGTGCGGGCTTTGTAATTTACTTCGGTATAATAGGCAAGGCGTTCGTTATAAAATTTAACTCCCTCCTGCTTCGCAAACTCATTTAAAATCATAAAACCGATATTATGCCGGGTATCAGCATATTCGGGCCCAATGTTTCCTAAACCAACGATGAGATATTTCATTTCAAGTCCATAGTCCATAGTCCATAGTCCATAGCCACTTTAATGACCGGATCATTGAACTTTGGATATATTAAAATGCGAAGATATTATTTAAAAACAAAAACAGCGATAAGTTTAAACTCATCGCTGTTAATCTGTGAAATCCTGATTAAATCAGTGAAATCGTGTTATTTTTTACCGCCTGCAGCAGCTTCCTGCTCAGCCTGGCGTAATGCACGTGAAGTTGTTACTGATACAATAGTATCTTCTTTTGCATTTGTAATAATAAGTTTGTCAACTTTAAGGTCGCCTACTTTTACTGATTTACCAACTTCTAAAGTGTCAATAGGCACTTCAATAGCATCCAAATGATCTTTTGGTAATGCTTTGATGCGTAATTTCCTTAGTTTTTGAACCAGTTTACCACCAGTTTTAACACCAGGAGAAGTTCCGGTTAATTTAACAGGGATCTCGATGGTAATAGGTTTTTTATCATCTAACAATAAAAAGTCAACATGGATGATCTGTTCAGTTAACGGGTGGAACTGAAGGTCTTTAATGATAGCCTTTGATTTTGTACCTGCAATGTCTAAGTCGATGAAATGAACAACCGGCGTATAAACTACGGCTTTCAAATCACTTGCGGACACTGAAAAGTGGGTTTGGGTTGGCCCACCGTAAAGTACTGCCGGCACTAATGCCTGGTAACGCAGTTCTTTAGCGTCTCTTTTCCCTACGTTCTCTCTTGGAGAACCGCTAATAGCAATTGATTTCATTTGTTTGTTTTTTTATTAGTTCATAGTTCATGGCTCATAGTTCATAGTTGAACTTCAAAACCACTTTTATTTTTATTTTCCTATTCGTAGCTGAGGTTTTTAGCACATGGTAAAATCTGCCATGAACTATCAGCCATCAGCTATGAACTATTCCACTTTAAACAACTGGCTTATCGAGCCGTGTTCGTTTACGTTCATTATTGCTTTCGCAAACAGATCGGCTGTACTTAGTACCCTTATTTTGCTGCTTTGGTATTTAAGCGGTATGGTATCGGTAACTATAAGCTCTGTTAGAACCGAGTTTTCAAGCGTTTCGTAAGCTTTGCCTGATAATACCGGGTGCGTACAAACCGCGCGTACACTACGTGCACCACGTTCCATAATTAGCCCGGCTGCTTTTGCCAATGTACCGGCTGTATCGCATATGTCATCTATCAGCACAATATCCTGGTCGGTAACATCTCCTATTAGCGTCATCGACTCGATTTCGTTGGCACGTTTGCGGCGTTTATCGCAGATCACCACCTCGGCATTAAAATATTTGGCAAAAGAACGGGCCCTGTACGAACCGCCCATATCCGGCGAAGCAATGGTTAAATTACCAAGGCCAAGGCTCTTAATATATGGAACAAAAATTATGGAAGCATCAAGGTGATCAACAGGGATATCAAAAAATCCTTGTATTTGCGCTGCATGCAAATCCATTGTCATAATACGGTTAATGCCGGCCGCAACCAAAATATTGGCCACCAGTTTTGCGCCGATGGCGACACGTGGTTTATCTTTCCTGTCTTGCCGTGCTAAACCAAAATAAGGAATAACCGCGGTTACATAATGTGCAGATGCACGGCGGGCGGCATCAGTCATCATCAGCAATTCCATCAGGTTATCAGTAGGCGGATTGGTGCTTTGAATCAAAAAAACATCGCAGCCACGAACAGAATCGTTAAAATGCGGCTGAAATTCACCATCGCTGAACTTCGAAAGCACAACATCGCCCAGTTCCTGCCCATAGTGTGCAGCAATATTTGCCGCCAGTACCGTAGTGCCGGAGCCTGCAAATAATTTAATCGGGTTGAATTGTAAAGGCATTTTTTATTTACGATTTACGAATTACGATTTCAGATTGAGTATGGTCTAAAATTATATCATCCGTGACCTGCTTAAAAAAATATTCGGATCCAGATAACAATTTTAAATAAAATCTAAAATCGTAAATCGTAAATCCGAAATTAATTTGTTGCCCGACCAGGATTCGAACCTAGACAAACGGTACCAAAAACCGTCGTACTACCATTATACTATCAGGCAATCTCCTCAGGATTGTTAGCCTCTCCGAAAAGGAATGCAAATATAGGACGTTTTTTTTGAACTTAAAAGGTTTTTTTAAAAAGTATAAAAACAATATGCAGCTGGCCGTTGTATACGCCTGCTTATTCATTTTTTAACAAAAATTTAATCAACCAGGTAAAAACCATTAATCATTCATATTGTTTTCTTATTAATTAACCATTTTAATTAACATTTAATTTAAAGTTATGAGTACCCAGGTTGAAACAATGAATGCGCAGGAAGTTGCAAACAGGCTTGTACTGTTATGCCGCGAAGGGAAAAATGTGGAAGCTATTAACGAATTGTATGATGATGACGTAGTGAGCCGTGAACCCAAAGGTTCGCCTATGAATGAAAAAGTTGGTAAACAGGCCGTTTTAGATGCTACGAACCATTGGATCAATTCAGTTGAGGAACTGCATAACGCTTTTATTTCGGACCCTATTGTTGGCGACGATTTTTTTGCCTGCACCATGAAAGTGGACGCAACCTATAAAGAACATGGCAGGAATGTGATGAATGAGCTGTGTGTATATGAGGTAAAGGACGGAAAAATTGTGAGCGATCAATTTTTTTACCATACCGGCAATTAAAAGTTCACAAAAAAGCATATAACTAAAAAAGCGGCCCATGCCGCTTTTTTAGTTATATAAGTTTGTTTTAATCCTCAATCACCACACCCATTGCGCAGAATTTATTGATCCTTTCAGTAACCAATTCATCAACATTGCGCTCTTTTAATACTTTGATATCTTTTAGCAATTGCTTTTTTAGCGTGGCAGCCATAGCTACGGGATCCTGGTGGGCGCCGCCGAGGGGCTCTTTTATAACGCCATCTATCAGCTTATTTTTTAGCATATCTGCCGAGGTAAGTTTTAGCATTTCTGCTGCTCTTTCCTTAAATTCCCAGGTTTTAAAAAGTATGGTTGAACAATTTTCGGGAGATATTACAGAATACCACGAATGCTCCAGCATCATTACCTTGTCACCAATAGCAATTCCCAATGCACCGCCCGATGCACCTTCACCTATAATAACGCAAATTACCGGCACTTTAAGCACCGACATTTCGAGCAAATTCCGCGCGATTGCTTCGCCTTGTCCACGCTCTTCGGCTTCAAGGCCGGGGAATGCCCCTGGTGTATCTATCAGGGTGATGACAGGTTTATTGAACTTTTCGGCCAGTTTCATCAGCCGTAGCGCCTTGCGGTAGCCTTCGGGGTTGGGCATTCCGAAATTACGATATTGCCGCTCTTTCGTGTTTTTCCCTTTTTGATGGCCAATAAACATGGCAGTTTGGCCGTTTATAGTGCCGAAGCCACCCACTATCGCCTTATCATCGCCTACGGTGCGGTCGCCATGAAACTCGATAAAATCATCGCACATCAACTCAATATATTGCAGGGTATACGGGCGCTCGGGATGCCGGGCTATCTGTACTTTTTGCCAGCCGGTAAGATTACCATATATTTCGTGCTTGGCAGCCTCTAATTTATTTTCAAGCTCTGTAACCGTTGCCGACATATCGAGCTTGTTCTTATCTTCAACCTGTTTTACCTTATCGATCTGCAGCTGCAACTCGGCCAGGGGTTTTTCAAAGTCAAAAGTTATCTTCATAAACCTTCCTTGTTAGGGGGCGCTAAATTAACTATTTCAAATGGCATTTCCCTAATTACCTTTTTGTAAAGCCTCAAACTTATTGACTTGTTGCTGGGATAGCAAATATTTGGTAGCCAAACAAGCCTGTAAAATAGCATTCCTGAGCTCGCCCTGGTATAGCCCGTAACGGTTAGCAAAAAATATCAGCGTCCCGTTATCAAGTCTGTTGGTGCGAAAAAGGCTGTCTATTGTTTTTTCGTTATTGATAATGATCAATCCCATCTCTAATTTTTTGCGCTGAAGCTCTTTAGCTAAGGCGCTGATCTTTGTAACCTGTATGGGGCTTAAATTTACTTCTCTTTTTAATTTTATTACTTTATCAGGCAGCGGATAATGGTTTAATTCGGCAGCCAAGGACATGCCATCAATATCCTTTCCGGATATTAGTGCATCATACTGTTGATCGTTTAAAGTTTTTAGGGGTGAGTGTTTTATAGTGCTGTCGCCTTGCGTTTGTGCATTGGCATTGGCCCAGCTGCATAATAGTATAAGTATAAATACTGGTAGTAGTTTTTTCATAAAGTTGATGTGTAGAAGGTGACAATAATAAGAAATGTTAATTAAAAGAAAATTAAATTTGCTCAAATCCTAACAACCAAAACCTCCATATGTTCAGGTCACAACTTAAAAAATATCTTTTTCCTGTACAAAAAGTAGCACATCAGCCATTCCAATCCAAAAACGCAAGCTGAGGCAACAAAAACCTTCAACAAATCGCCTGCGTTAAACCAGCTTAAAACGCCGTTTGAAATAAAGGTGATATAGCCGGTAAACCACCTGTCTCCAACTATTTCAAAAAATAAGTATATAAAAAGAGAATTCATGCCAACAATGGTAAAAAATTGCAAGCGTTTCCGATGATTTTTCGCATCGATCCACCAATAAGAAACTGACAAAAACACCAGGCACCAACCGAGGGAAACAATAGTAAATGATGTAGTGGCTATTCTTTTAATAATGGGGGTTATGCCAAACCTGTCCATTTCATAACCAACCACCAGGCATATCAGCGCCCAAATCAGCAAATACTTCAACTTGCCCTTATCGCTCAGCAATAGCTTGCCCACCAAAGCCCCGGCAATGGTATGTACCGCCGTCGGGATGCAATTTATGGCCACCCAACCGCCCTTGTTAATTTTGTTCATCAATATAGTATCGATATAGTTGCCGAAATTATGCTGGTCGGTAAATGGCAGGTTAAAGCCGGGCACATTGGTAAAACGGTATAATATTTCTGTCAATAACAGCAGGCCTATACATACCCCAATCTGCGCAGCATTACTCCACCTGAAAATAAGAAACGCTACTAATGTGGTAAATGATAATTGCGTAAGTACATCCCAAAGCTCAAACGATAAGCCTTTAGGCCGCACGGCATAATCCAGCACGCCCCAAAAGAATAGCCAGCCGCAGCGTTTTAAGGTTTTTTTAAATGATTGTCCCCAGGTTACGCCATTGGCCCATTGCTTATTTAATGAAAATGCCATTGCAACGCCGGCCATAAACATAAACGCCGGCTGTACCAGGTCCCAAAAATGAAGCCCATGCCATGGGTGGTGTGTAAACTGGTTGGTAAAATGATGAATTGGTTGGCCCTGGGTATGTTCGTTTAAATAATCATACAACCCGGTTGATTCAATGGCCAGCAATACCATAATAAACCCACGAAGGAAATCGAGGGATAGTAAACGCCCGGCTATGGGGGTTGTGGTTTGGGTTGTGGCCATGGGATGATCAGGTTGATAAATTAAACTCAAGGTAGAAATTATAATTTGTTTATATTTGTAATAACATCAAAATAAACATGAATAACTACATTGAAACAGACGGTGTAACTACGGTGGAGGCCTCTGTAGAAGTACAGTTAATAAAAGATAGCGATTATATTGTTTCCTATTGCCCTGCATTAGAGTTATCCTCTTTTGGCAAAGATGAAGAAGATGCAAAAGAAGGTTTTGAAGAAGCTTTAAGTATCTTCATTGACGAATTGCATAAACGCAGCACCCTCGAAAAGGTGTTACTAAATTTAGGGTGGGGATTGCGTAAATTACCAATTGCATCATTTGTTCCTTGCGGCGAAAGATAGTACACCTTTTACCTTTCAACTTTCACCTTTTACCTTTCACCTTTTACCTTTCACCCCTCTCCCTAATTCCCTATCCTTTTCAAAGTAAAGTAAAACCTGCTCCCCTCGCCCATTTCGCTTTCAACGCCTATTTTGCCGGCCTGGGCCTCAATAAAATCTTTTGCTATAGCAAGGCCCAAGCCTGTACCGGTTTGTTCGCCTGTAGAGCCAGGCACTTTAAAATACCTGTCAAATATCCTGGATAAATACCTTTGGTCAATCCCACGACCATGGTCTTGTACAGAAAATTCTATCTCATCAGCTTTATATACCTTAACAACCAGGTCTACTGTAGATTTTTCGCGGCTATACTTAACAGCGTTGGATAAAAGATTGATGAGCACCCAGGTAGTTTTATCAAGATCGGCATGTACATCAGGAAGGGTTTCATCGCATTGTACTTTTATGGTCACCTGTTTTTGTTCGGCAGTTGTTTTTAACGCTTTTACAGCGTAATCAACAATATTTTTTGGATGTGTGCTACCAAAATTAAGCTGTAGCTTTCCTGTTTCCACCTGCGCCATATCCAATAACTCGCCTGTTATTTGCAACAACCTGGCGGCATCTTCATCAATGTTTTTAAGTAATTGCTGCTGCTCAGTATTCATCGCGCCAATACGCTTATCTTCCAACAATTTAAGGCTCATTTTTATTGATGATATGGGCGTTTTTAACTCATGCGATATAGTTGCTATAAAATTGGTTTTCGCTTCATCCAGCTGCTGAAATTCGGTGATATTCTTAAGGATAATTACCTTGCCAATAATCTTATCCTTACTGGTTACAGCTAACACCTCTTTGGTATAATAACTTTCGCGATTATCTGCATATATTTTCATTTTATGCTGATCATTCACCAACAAGTTTCGTAACAAGTCATTTTCAAGGGCAATATCCGGGGCGTATTTACCAGTCAGGCTTTGCTCAGGCAGGCCGATCAGGGT
>Ga0206884_1024_pt1 | contig 44579 bp, 34 predicted proteins | sample Alteio_BWOrgCont_FD_152914 | JGI IMG/M metagenome (GOLD analysis project Ga0206884, IMG submission 152914) | Enriched cells from forest soil in Barre Woods Harvard Forest LTER site, Petersham, Massachusetts, United States -... | ecosystem: Environmental > Terrestrial > Soil > Temperate forest > O...
TAGGCTAACGGCCTTGATTTAATCCATAAATATACGAATGTATAGATCAAATACGAAGCGTTCGGAGACTTAGGTAATAATGCTGCTGTGGGCAAAGAAAATTGTTGACAGAAAATCCTGTTTGCCTTGCTAAACCAGGTAAGGCCATCCCACCAAAAACCATTAAAAAGATTAGCGATGCTGTTTTCATTAAAACATCTATCGCCTTGCGTTTACTTTCGGGAACGCATTTGAATGCACAATGCATCTGTACCAATAACCCGCTTGAGTTATTGTCGCGCTGAATAGTAGTAGTTTTGGTTACGGAAGCAACTGATGCCTGGCTGTACTTAGGAATGAGAAATATATAAGCACATACCATCACCAAATACAACACTAAAACCGATAGTGTTACACTTTTAATGATGATATTTTTTTTCGGTTTCAAGGTCAACTAATTAATATATGAAATTACAATATATTATTCAAAATGTTTCATAAAATAGTCGTTACACTATTTAAATGATGAATACCTGACAATACGCCATGGCCGCATTTCAGCCTATATTTTTGCATATCAATAAGTTATTTATAATTATTACGTTATCTCCGGTAATGCGTAAACTGCGGCTTATCACAAGATTTTATATGGGGATATTTCTTGCAAATTCCATGGTTACACTCAGCACCATCTACATAATGTGGGTGTATAAGGCCAACGCAGTTGAAATAATAGGGATATTGTTCTGGTTTAAAATTATTGCCCTTGGTATTATACTATATGCCGCTGCGTATTATAACAAGAATGAGCTTTACTACTATCAAAACCTTGGCGTATCAAAAGTGCTGTTAGTGTCAGTTCCTTTTGCATTTGATTTTCTGCTTTGGTTAACCCTTATCGTTATGGTTTATTAAAATGGTACATACCCTCGAAGCAGACGGCATACAACTTAATTTTGGTTTAAACAGGATACTATCAGATATTTACCTGAAATGCGAAACCGGCAAGATTACCGGCCTGCTTGGCCGCAACGGGCAGGGCAAAAGTTGCCTGATGAACGTGATGCTGGGTGCTTTAAAGGCTTCCAGCAATTCAGTTAGATTTGACAGCAATGTGATTAGGGATGTTGGCAAACGGCCCGATTTACTGCTATACTTGCCGCAACATAATTTTATACCCAAACAGCTTAAAGTAAAACAGGTACTGGCCGACTTCCGGTTATCCTACGCCGAGTTTGAAAACAGGTTCCCGGAGTTTGGCGAGAAGCTCGATTTAAAGGTGTCCCATCTATCCGGCGGGCAATGGCGCACGCTCGAGATTTACATCATCGTAAAAAAACCTTCACTGTTTGCAATGCTGGATGAACCGTTTACCCATTTAAACCCGATACAGATTGATAAAATGAAAGAGTTTTTGCAGGAAGAAAAGGCCAACAAAGGCTTTTTGATAACCGACCACATGTACCAGCACTTACTGGACATAAGCGATACCGTTTACCTGTTAAAAGATGGTCGCACACATTTAACAAAAACAGTACAGGATTTGGATGACCTGGGGTATGTGAGGCTCTGAAAATGGTGGCTATTTTGATGGCTGCATTCATGTTCAGTGTTCACTTCAGCATAGCACTGTAAATTATCGCAACGTTATTAATTGATAATCAGGTATTCCAAATTTCACAGTCAAAAAAATTGCAATAAATGCGACAGGGGAATCCCATAATTTCCCATACGCCGGGGCAGGCGAGAGTGGCATAAAAAATTAAACCTCGGCCTCTAATTGTTTGGCTACAAACAAATCATATTCCATTTGCAGGCCCAGCCAGTAATGGGAACTGATGCCTAATAGTTTTTCGAGCCTTACCGCCAAACGGGCAGATATATTTCTTTTTCCGGCGAAGATCTCGCTTAAATGGTGCGGCAAAATATCAAGGGATTTGGCAATAGCCTTTTTCAGGATATGCCTTGCTTCAATCTCCTCCTGCAAAAATTCACCGGGGTGAAATGCCTCTATTTCAATTTCGTTACCATTATGATCTAATACTTCGTTATTATTCATAAAAGGTTAAAGCCTCCTGGGCTATAAATTTAAGAGTAGTGGTTGTTGATCTCTTCAATGCAGACGATCTCGATCCGGTTATTACCCTCTAAGTTTTCAATACGAAATATGATACGGTAAGCAATATTCAACCGGATTGAATATTTACCTTCATATCTCTTTTCTTTTAATTTTTCGAAGTGCAGGCTTTTTTGGTTTCGCAGATCCGCAGTGTTTTTGGCTTGCTGAATCTGGAATACCCGCTTTTTAAAAGCTTTAAGTACTTCGTCGGGATATGGCGATTTTCCATATACCTTGTTTGAATTGGCCACTTCACCCAGAAAGTGGTCTTCAATTTTTATTAGCATAGCTAAGTTTTGTTAAATGTTAATTCCGGGGAGTTTTTCATGTTGCCAAGGGATTTCATATTTAAGGTTAAACAAACATAAACAAAGTTTTATAAATTACCAAATATTGGTTATTTATTTTTTAATGAGTTTATCATACAAGCTGGAATATAATTAATAATTTATAGTTTGCTTTTTTATTTATAACTTGCTATTCTTAAAGACTTATCATGGCCAAACTAGTTAAATCTGACGAAAAAAATAAGACCGAGCCAGTTAAAAAAATTATTAATAAAGCGAAGGCTTCTCAAAAACAGAAGAAAACCGCAAATCCAGCCTTAGGTGAAGATATTCCTACTAAAAAAAATAACAAGAGGTTGAGTCCCGTTGGAGCTTTTGAAGAAGCTTTCAATTTTGCGAAAAACATTTACAAGCTGGGTGCCGGAGAGAAAGTTCGAAGATTAACGCTTTTTGATGATTTAGGTAAGTCGCCCGATAGTGGCGCAAGTCGGATGCTTATTACTAATTCAAGTAAATATGGTCTTACTAAAGGTGGGTATCAAGCTGACTTCTTAGAATTAACTGCCAAAGGAAATCAAGCTGTTTCCGATGAACAGTCTCCTGTTTTAGCCCTAAAGGCCAAATTTGAATTATCCGTTTCTGAAATAGATGTTTTCAATTTTCTTTATAATAGATTTTCCGGAAACAAACTACCGACAATCACCGTGATAACCGACCTTGTCTTCGAGGAGTATAAATCACGTGGAATAGATAAGGAAGCTGCCATTGAATCAGTCGAAACCTTTATAGTAAACATAAAGTATTTAGGGCTATTACAAACTATATCGGGTGCGGAAAGACTAATATCACTTGAACATGCCCTGGAAAAGATTCCTTCCAACAAGAACCTCCTGCAAATTACTTCCCAAAAAACTATTGATTTGGTTCAAACTGAAAGTAGTGAGAGTCTTATCAGTTTTGATGATTTTGAAAATATATGTTTTTATATAACCCCCATTGGAAGTGAAGACTCTGAATTTAGGAAGCATTCAGACCTATTTCTAGAATCAATAATATCTCCGGTCATACAGCAACTTGATTTAAAAGTTGTCAGAGCCGATCAAATAGATAAACCGGGCACAATAACAAATCAGATAATCGAATATATCTTTAAATCGAAACTTGTTATAGCAGATTTATCGTTTCATAATCCTAACGTATTTTATGAGTTAGCTTTGAGGCATGTTTGTAGATTACCGACGGTACAAATAATTAGGAAATCTGATAGAATTCCTTTCGATTTAAGCCAATCAAGAACTATAATAATTGATACTACAGATATTTATACCCTTGTTCCTAAACTTGAAACATACAAAGCTGAAATTGCAAGTCAAGTAAGACAAGTGTTAGGAAGCCCGGACTCAATAGATAATCCCGTAACCAATGTTTTTCACAAGATTAAATTAACTTTTTAAGGGCGCTCTTTTACTCTAACTTAGTTTTATTTTAATAATATATCGTTGCATGTGGAACCACTCATTGTTTATCCCGAAAACAAAGAACAGTTAACTGCTTTAAAAGCTGTAATTAAGGCCATGAAAATAACTTTTGAGCAAAAAAGCGAAGTTTATCCTGAGCATGTGGTAAAAGGTGTAAAAGAATCATTAAAGCAGGCCGATGAAGGCGAGCTAACTCCATATACCACCATCAGGGCTATGCTGAATTTAGCATGAGCTTTCGGGTTTCTTATTGAGAACTCCTAAAAACATAGTTAACAAAAAAACTTTGTCATTGCGAGTGAGGAACGAACGCGGCAATCTCGTCGCAAATGCATTAGCGCCAATACATGCGACGAGATTGCTTCGTACCTCGCAATGACAAAAAATCGCGGAACTTTTACATATCTCTCATATTATCCCCAGGGTTCCTGTCTATCAATTTACTATACGGATCTATCCCAACCCTTACCGGCTTGCCTTTTACTGTAACGGTAAGGGTATGCCGGCCGTAATTAAACTTGTATTTTTTTAAATAAAGCGGGTTAACCTGGCTGCGGCCTGCCTTGTTTTTGGTGTCGGCGGCAAATATGCCAATATCAATATAATCGTTCATTTGTTTTGCCTGTACATCATCGCCTTTATCGTTTATGTACTGCTTGGCAACATCAACTTTAAGCGTCACTTTATATTCGTTGTTTTTGCCTGTTGGCGCAACTTTTACATCGGTTACTTTATTATCATACAGGGTTATCTTCTGCCAGGTATCGGTTAAATAATACTGCAACGAATCGGGCGTATGCTTTTGCAGGTAGCTATAAAGATTATTACTACCGGCATAAGGCGGTGTGTTTTTAAAGGCATAAGCATTTTTAAATTCGCGCAGGGCGGCGTTTATATTAGTGTCGCCTATTAGGTCCCGCAGACCGTATAAGGCAATGGCTTGTTTGCCGCCCCATTGAAACCATTCTTTTGCTTTTATCAGCGGCTGCTCTTTATCGTTCATACGCCTGCGGATAAACAGGTATGGCCACAACTGGTCCTGCAATATCCCTTTGATGTTATCTTTCCCGTATTTCCTTTCCATCATCACCAAAGCGCAATAGGTTGAAAGCCCTTCGGGAATATCCAGCGAGCCTATGGTACTGTTTGGTGCCACCTGGAAACGCCACCATTGCTGCGCCAGTTGCGTTGCTGTAGTTAAATAAAGATAGTCGGTTTGGTTAGGGTCGGTAAAGTGACTGTTCCATGTATAGTACTCGGCATACGTGTCAAAGTTTGTAAATGAGCCTTCGCGCGGGCCATACTCCGATGTTTCCGCCAGGCTGATATCACTAAACGGATATTCACCGTAAACTGAACTAAAATAGCGCAAGCCATCTTTATACGCCGCCATATACCGGCTAATGTTCTCATCATGCCCGGGCGAATAGTAAACACTGATACCCACTTTATGATCCAGTTGCACACTGTCTTTAGCTACAGCATATCTTGCGCCTACGGCAGCCAGCGGTCCGTACAAACCCGGCTTATCCTGCACAAAGTGAAAATAATTGCGCCCGTTTTGCTGCCATTGTTTTTGTAACCTGCCCGATGATATCATGGTTTGATCGCCGGAGGTACTTATCGTTAGGTCCCAGCTCACCAGGTCGGCGGCTTTACCGGCTTTCAGCGTGGCCATACCTTCGGGGTCATTTTGGGCAATATCTTCGTCTGCCTTAGGCGGCAAACCGGCTTTTTTCCGCTCGTACGGACTGCCTATTTCGTCATCGTCATCATACCCTAATTCGGGCAAACCACCTGTAAAAAATGTTCCGTTCCGCAGCAGCCTTCCAGCGTACAAGCCATTTTGAAAACCCTTAAACGTAACGGATGAATTTACCTCCAGCACAGCTGTATCACCCGGCGCAAGCGGCTTTTCAAACCGGTATAAACGGTACGCAGCCGTATCATTCTTCGGCCTGAAAAAGCTAAAGAATGCCCTATGGTATATCAGCGGGCTGGTAAAAGGCAGGGGTTTGCCGTCAATTTTTATGCTGTAATCAGTAAGCTCGTCGCCATCCAGTAATATTTTATCTATCGGCTTATTATTTTTATTTACTACCGTGATAAAAGCCCTTACTAATTGCGCTTGCTTATCGGGATAGATGTCTGCAAACATTTTGATGCGGGTTATTTTTGGCAGCGGCAAACTGGCGAAGTGTTTTAATGTTTTTTCGTAAATAATCGCCCTGTCTTCATCCTCGCTTTTTATGGTATAATTATTCAAATAGCTCACATTATAATAGTTATAACCCGCTACCGATAAAAATGCCAGTAATAGTATAGCCGTAAAAAGCTTTGTTTTTTTATCGAAACGTTCGGGTACAAGTTGAAGCCTTTCTTTAAAGGATGAGGTAACACCCCGGTAATAAAACAGCGCCGAAATGATGACGAGCAAACCGCCGCAAAGCAGCCAGTACAAGTTAAACCAGTTTATCGGCTTTAGCATATGGCCAAACCCATCCATATCCGACATGCCGAACCAGGGCGTGTAGGAGTAAAGCAGTAAATTATAATTAAATATGCCCGAAGTACGCAGGAAGAATATGGCCACCCAAATAAAAACTGCGATGCCGTGCGCCACAAATTTATTGTTCACCAGCACATGTACCACATAGGCAAAGAGCACCATCTCCAGCAATTCCGGCAATATCACCGAAAAAAAGAAAGTACAGTAAAGCGATAAATTATATTGATGAAAGCCCTTTATGGTTTGCACAAAAATACCGGTAACAAGTGGCATTAACGCCAGGCCAGCGCCAATTATAAGCAATGCCACCAGCTTCGAGCCATTTAAAACCCAGTTTGGCGGTGGCAGCGAGTCATTGATAAAAGCGTACCGGGTAAGCTTATCGCGATGTAATGTTTCGCCGGTATAAAAAACGATGATGAAGAAAATAAAGAACGGGAAAACATCATTAAAAATACCCAAAAGCAGCACGGTGCGCGGGAAGTAAGGCACGCTGAAATCCTGCGAGCCCATCCAGAAAACAAATCCCAGGAATACTGCGCCGCTAAATACAATTATCCAGAAATAATTGTCACGGATGATATTCAGTAGTTCGAGCTTGCTGAGTTTAAAAAGCATTTTACGGTTGTAGCTGCCTGTAAAGCTGGTATGCACTTTTGCGGGCAGTACTTTTTTTGTTCGAATGGTTTCATCATCAATCGCCGATTTGTCCCTTTTACCGCTGAAGAACTTTTCGAAACTGAAATTAAAATACGTGTAAAGCAGGATCACCAAACCGACACCCGTCCAGATGATCCGGTTCAGCAGGAACGTGCCCGATGAGGCCATCAACGTGGTATTTTGCTGTAGGGCCGATGAATTGTTTGTTTGCAGCCGTACCCCATTGATGCCAAACGCATCGGCAAGGACAATCACATTTCCATTGTTGGTATGATCAAGGAAAAAGATAGAGAGGAAATATCCCAGGAAAAGCAATATCCCCCCGGCGTATATCACCTTTACATTGCGCGTTATGGCTACAAGGCCGAAGAACAAAGCTGAGGTAAAAAACAGGTTGGGCAGGGCGATGGTAAAAAACGGCTGCAGGTAATAAATTAAGTTGTTTGGGCCGTATTGCTTAGCATCTCGCCAGCCCATGGCCGGACCAAGCTTGCTGCCTATAAAAACCCCGAACAATACCGAGCTGCCAATAAAAGCCATAAATAAAAACGACCCCAGGAAACGTCCCCAAAAGTAGCCCGCCTTTGTTATGGGATATGTGAGGTAATAGTCTTTGGTATTGTATTCAATATCGCGGTATAGCGGCGTACCCATAATTGATGAGCTAACCAGCATCATGATCATGGTAATACCAGCGCACCAAAGCGCGATAAGGTAAGGCGCATTGATATGCTCCTTATCCTGCACAGGCAGCGAACCTGTTGCAAATGAGCCTATTGTAAATATCAGGGCAGCTAAAAAGTACAAATATATGGCAGGCCTGCGGAGCCTGTTCTGAACTTCGAACAGAAATATTTTCCAAAACATAGCTAATAAGTTTAATGTGGTTAATCGTTTACGCTCTCGCCTCACCCTGCCCTCTCCAAAAGGAGAGGGTTCTTAAGTCCTCTCCTTTGGAGAGGATTTAGGTGAGGCGAATATTCAGGTTAAATAGTATTTACATCTACACGGGTAGCAATATTGCTGAAATAAACATCCTCAAGGTTAGGTACTACAGGTTCAAAACCATGGCCCGGTGCAGTATCCTGCAATATCCTGATGTGCAGCTTGCCCGTTTTTAATTGGGTTGATATCACCCTGAAATCATCCTGGTAATGCCCAAGCTCGGCCTTGGTAATGGCTTTGCTGTATACTTTGCCCTCCATCTCGTTTACTGCGGTATCAGGCTCGCCCGCATACAACACCTCGCCCTGGCAAATAATTGCAAAGTTGGAACATAGCGTACTTACGTCCTCCACAATATGCGTGGATAAGATCACTATGGTATTTTCGCCAAGCTGGCTCAACAGGTTGTAAAAACGGTTTCTTTCGGCAGGATCAAGGCCTGCGGTTGGTTCATCCACAATAATAAGTTTGGGGTTGCCTATCAGTGCCTGGGCTATACCAAAACGCTGTTTCATCCCGCCCGAATAAGTACCCAAATGTTTCTTTTTATCTTTCGACAGGTTTACATTATCCAGCAGCGAGTTCACCAGGTCTTTTCGTTCCGCATTGTTGCCGATGCCTTTTAGCTGGGCAATATGGTCAAGCATGCGCTCGGCTGATATTTTTGGATAAACGCCAAACTCCTGCGGCAGGTAGCCCAGCAATTGCCGCACTTCTGTCTTATTTTTCAATACATCAAGTCCATCCAAAAAAACACTGCCCGAGTCGGCTTCCTGCAAGGTAGCTATGGTACGCATCAGCGAGGATTTACCTGCGCCATTTGGCCCCAATAAGCCAAACATCCCATTATCCAGCGTTAACGACACATCTTTTATAGCCTGCACCCCGTTGGGGTAAGTTTTACAAAGGTTGTTTATCTGTAATTTCATTTTTGCAGTGTTTTTGAATTGTTTATAATATTTTGTGATGAACCTGTAAATGTAATTTTGGCGCTATCTGCCAGGCTGTATTTTAAGTTTTGGATAGGTTTTCCATCCAGCAGGAAGTTACTGCGGTTAAGCACATTTATCCGGGCCTGGTCAAACCGGTTATTTTTCAGGATAACCAGCTTTGAGCCGCTGCTGTCACTGGCGCCAACTATGCCGTTCAAAGCACGTATATGGTTATTGGAAAAAACCACCGTGCTTCCATAATCTTGTTTTACATTTATGCTGTCTTCATTAAAGCATTCAATTAATACCATGCGCATATGCCAGTCTTCCCGCACTGTGGTATCAGTTACGGTTTGCGCGCCTTTGTTCTTTTTATAAGTAGCGCTGGTATTAACATCGGTAAGTTTCGGCATTGAGATAATCAGCAGGTAGTCGTTTATGTTGTTACGATATTCCCCCTCAAAATGTGATACAATAATCAACCGGCTACCTTTTTGTTCAACCGTTGTGTAGCTTAAAGCATCATCATCAATTTTTACGCTATACGGGCCCTGCACAAATTTTACATTTGTCGCGGTCGATGACATTACATCGGCGGCATCAAAATCCTTAAATTTTAAAGAGATGTAATCTTTATAGGGTATTTTATAGCTGCCGGTAAGGTATTCTTGTTTCAGCAAGTAATCATAGCCAAAAAGCGCTATCAAAAGCAAAAGTATGCCTGCCACTACCAGTTTATTACTTGTTTTCATTATCGTCTGTCGGTTTGTAGTTGTCAAGTTTAAATTTCTCATACCATTGTTGCAGGTCGCTTGGCTCCATATCAAGCAGGTATATTGTCCTGAAAAAGACAGGCAGTTCCTGCTGGATAAAACGTTCTTTGCGGTAAGCTTTTACTTTTTCCCTGGCATCAGGGGCAACAAATAAGCCCAATCCCCTTTTATTGTATACCACTCCCTGGGCTTGCAAAAATTCGTACGAACGCATCACCGTATTGGGGTTAACTTCAAGTTCAATGGCCATATCACGTACTGAAAGTATCTTTTGTTCTGCCGGCCATTTCCCCAATAAAATATTTTCGCTTACATAAGCGGCAATTTGCAGGTATATGGCTTCGTTATCTCTAAACTCCATTGTAATAAACTTAAACCTGCTTTTCTTTTAAACGATAATATGCTGCAGCCCAAAAAATACAGGCCAAAACGCTTATCAGTATTAACATGTGTGCCTGGTGGACGAACGTTATATTAATTCCTTCCTCTTTTTTATTTTCCATAAAGCGCGCACCGCCAAATGGCACATTCATCATTACTTCTTTAGCCAACATAGCCCGCTGTATTAAATGATTAATAATTATCAGTAAAGCAAGGGCGATGAAAAAGACAAATGCGGTTTTAATGAAATGCAGCTTTTCGAAAAAAACAGCGCCATAAAAAGCAATAGAGTGCAGTAAACCATATAATAAAAACACCTGCAAACCGCCGCCCCGGTAAAAAAGATCAAACAGCTCCGTGTGCCGGCCCGGGAAATGCTTTATTGAGGTTAAAAAAAACAGCACACCGTAAAAACTGGCGGTGTACAAAACAATAAAAATTACGAAAGAATATAACCATACCACCAGGTATTTTTCAAAATGCGATGCAGGCAGCATGAGCCAGGCCATGGCTTTTTTCTTCTCGCCAAGGTCGGCAAATACGGTGCTTGTAAATATGGTGCCTGCCAGTAATATAATGATGGTAAACATAGCGGTCTGCATACCTAAATCCATAGGCGCATCCAGCATATAAACTATAAATACCCCGCCAAACAGCATTACGGCTACCAATACAAGCAGCGACATCAGGTAGCTTTTATAATGCTCGATGGTATGTTTTTTAAACAACCTGGCAAAACGGTCGATGTTAAATATATTGTTCATTTCAGGATGCTTTTAATAGTTCCAATACCGGTTTATTACCATCAATAATGGCGTTAAACAATAATTCGAGGTCAACTTTGCTGTATTTGGCGGTTGTGTTACGCAGGATAGCATTTTTGCCGCGCACACCCTCTTCCTGGTATAAAACCGGGAGGCCCTCGGTATCGGCATAAACCCCGAAAGTTAATTTCTCGGCTACTTCGTCCATCATTTGGTTAACCACAATTTCACGGTCATGCAATACCAGCAGTGTATCTATCAGGCTATCCAGGTCGCGTACCTGGTGGGTGGAGATCACAATACAGCGGTCTTCGGTAAGTACCGACGCGATGAGTTTGCGGAACTGCACTTTTGACGGGATATCAAGGCCGTTGGTGGGCTCGTCCATTATCAGCAGGCTGGTATTGGTTGCCAGCCCGAAGGCTATCATAGTTTTCTTTTGCTGCCCGAAAGATTGTTTGTCCATCGCCGCATCCATATCTATATCAAAAACCTTCAGGTACTGGTAAAAATCGCTTTTGCTGAATTTTGGATAAAACCCTGCAGTATTTGCAACAAACTGAACAGGCGTAAGCGCCGGCACAAACAGCTCTTCGGCTAAAAAATAAATATCTTCCAAAACTGATACCGGGCGCGAGGAAACATTGATGCCATTAAAAAGGCAATCCCCTTTTTTGGGAAATGCCAGCCCGGTCATATTTTTCAACAGGGTTGATTTACCTGCGCCGTTCTTCCCCAGCAGCCCGTAAATATGCCCCTTATTTAAGACCAGGTTAAGGCCTTCAAAAAGCTGCTTTTTATTACGGTACCCAAAACTTAAATTTTCTATCTGTATCATACAACTATAGTGTATTAGTATAATAGTACACTACAAATGTAGGAGTAGTTTTTAATAATCCAAATTTTTGGAGAAATTTATTTCAGGGGTTATGTAATCCTACCAAAATTCATAGCGTTCACGTTCATTTCACAACAGTACTGCATTTTTTTAAGCTATTAATCGTTGATAATCAAGCATTTAATTTTTACGAATTTATAAAATTGTAAAAACCTTTCCATGGCGCAGGTATCCGGGCAGGGCAGCGAATTGGGCTACCCGTGCCCCGCTGGCAAGTAGCCAACATACTTCTACATTTTGCATTATAAGTTTAGCAATGTACTTTTAAACTGTAATTGAATTTGACCGGCAGGCTGTGATTATGCCATGATACATAACCGGTATAGTTTGTTACTTGTCAGCGGGGCACGAACCCTTATGCTTTTTATGACAGTACCTCGCCAGAGGAGAATTGACCTAAAAAAAATTAGCATGGAAGTAGGAATTTAGAGAACTAACATCATCTTTATTACAATGTTGCATTTCCAGATATTGAACAAGTTCTTCAAAAAACACTTTAGTATTTTGGAAAGAAATATTATAGGCCTTTCCTTGAAAAATCACCGAAAAGCTTGTAGTTTTTAAATCATCATTGTTTTTTAGAAAATTTGGAAATTTATTTATAAAGCTCATTATTTGCTTAAATGAAGCGGTATCAACAACTTCAACGTCGTAATCCCCGCCGGAAATCATCATCTTTTCTCCAATATCCGAAATTTTAGACTTATTCCCGTTTATAATTTCATAGTCACCATCGACCTGAATATCAATTTTGCTATCACTTACGAATAGCCATCTAATTATTGCTTCTTGAGGGCCTACGTATTTAAACTCAATGTAGTCAGCTTTTTGTATTGATTGCACTTGGTGGCAATTTGCACATGCTAAAAACAACATCACCGATAATTTGTATTTCATAACCTATGGGATTTTATTATTGTGATTTTTAATGATTTTCTGCCGGAAAGGTGAAGGCGTAGAAGATTACTGTCCGCAATCTTTTTAACTACGGATTAGCTATGCCTGTAGTTTGTAACTACAGTAACGAAACACTTCTTCCGGTGCAAAATGAACAATAGAACCCGATAGCCAGGGCTCATCGAACCCCGCTCACAGGTAATATCTCCAAAAACGACGTGCCTACTATTTTGCTTCCGATATCTTCGAAACCTGGATGGTATCGCCGGTTACTGTGCCATCTACTGCAACATCTTTTCCGGCATACTTTACCACATCTTTTTGGTTGGCTATTTTGTAAACCTTATCACCAACCACCAATACTGCAGAAGCGCCCGATTTAAGGCATTTTTTTACACAGGCAACACGGGAGTCAGACGGCGACATCTGCGTTTTGCTTGCTGCGCAGGTAGAATCTTCGATAACACCTTTCAGGTGAACTACATCTGCCTTTAATGCGAAAGATGCGCTGATGAATAAGATCAATGCAGCGGACAATAAATACTTTTTCATATTTTAATTGTTTAATGGTTTAATAAGTGGATGTGTAAATATAAATAAATTAGTGAACTATGCATAACAACCAAATTATTGCAAACTAATTTTTCACACTTTTTAATTTGTACCATCTTGTACAAACTTGTATAGCAATTGCTGTTTCATATTATTTTTATTGTGTAACTTTAATGAGGCCAAATAATAAAACCAATATTCAAAAATATTTAATTTTTAGATAGTACCATCTGTCCCCTCATCCGACTATTGGCAAATGTTATGGAAAACCTCGCGGGGCCCATAAATATTAAGTATACCAACATATCAATAAACCTGATACTATTATGAAAAAGGTATTTTTCGCAGCTGCAATGTTTGTACTTTGTTTTCAAACTGCTGCATTTTGTCAAACCAACGGCGCCGCAATAACCAATGCGGTTTCAAAACTAAAAACGCTGATCACCGATCATATGATCGAAAAGGCCTACCTTCAGTTTGACAGGCCATACGCGTCCTATGTCACCGGAGAAGTGGTTTATTTTAAATCGTACGTTACCATGGGCGAACGGCATCAACCCTCGACCATCAGCAAGGCGCTTCATGTCGACCTGATCAATAAAGACGATGTAGTACTTCGGTCGATAGTCCTGCAGCTTACCAACGGCACCGGCTGGGGTGATTTTGCATTACCCGACACCTTGCAGAAAGGCAGTTACCGGATAAGGGCCTATACCCAATGGATGCGCAATGACGAACACCCTTATTTTTTCGACCAGTATATTTCAGTAGGTTCAGCAAACAGTGTCGACCGCAGTGCAGCAAACACCGCCCAGGTGCTGAAGCCCGGCCTGCAATTTTTCCCCGAAGGCGGCAATATGGTTGCTGACGTGCCGTCGAAAGTGGCCTTTAAGGCCATTGGCACAAACGGCTTAAGTACAAGTGTTAAAGGTATAGTTGTTGATAACGAGCACAAGGAAGTTGCAAAAATCCTTACCGCCCACCTTGGTATGGGCGCATTTAATTTCATCCCCGAAACAGGCAAAACGTATAAGGCGATGGTAACTTTCGGCGACGGTTCACAGCAAAGTATCAATCTTCCTGCTGCGGAAGCTAAAGGGATAACATTGTCGGTTAATACTGATGATCCTTCGAAAATCTCAATAAATATAATTGCTAACCGCAATTATTACAAAGAAAACAAGGACAAACAATTAAACTTACTGGTTTATTATTCGGGAGCCATGAAGCGTTACACACCAAAATTGGATGGCGAAGTGCTTGGCCTTGATTTACCTGCAAATACTTTCCCTACAGGTATAGTGCAGGTAACGCTGATGTCGGAGACTGGCGAACCGCTAAATGAGCGCCTGGTATTTATTCAAAACCCCGATCTTTTAAACCTTTCAATAGCAGCCAATAAACCGGTTTACGCAAAACGTGAAAATGCTCAATTGAGCTTTAATGCCAAAAACAAAGATGGCAGCCCGGCTACCGGATCTTTTTCAGTATCAGTAGTTGATGAGAGCAAGATATTAGTTGATGAAAACACAGAGAATACAATTCTATCCTACCTTTTATTAACAACGGAAGTAAAAGGCTACATAGAAAAGCCAAATTATTATTTCGCGAATGTGACCAAAGAAACCCGTGCCGCCCTTGATGCCTTGATGCTTACCCAGGGTTACCGCAGGTTTACATGGAAACAACTGATGAATGCTAATGCCCCGGCCGCAGCAAACACCTATACCCCCGAAAAACAGATCGATATTTCAGGTTTATTAAAAACAAAAGGCGGTGAACCCATCCCTAATTGCCAGCTAACTTTAGTTGCAAAAATGGGCGGCTCGGTTTCAGTACAAGTAACTGATGCGCAGGGCAGGTTTGTATTTCCAAATATACCATTTGAAACCGGCGATCAATTTATTTTAAAAACGCAATCTTCAGCAGGCAAAAAGTCGGTACTTACGTTGGATAACCCCCAACCGGGGCCTGGCGTAATATCAGGAAATGTTATAGATGCTACATACAACGCAAATGCAGATATTCTTGCTTCCCTGCAAAATAACCAGGGGCAGGGCATTATAACAGCCAGCACAGGAACAACTAACCTGCTGGTAAAAAATGAAAAAATAAGCCAAAAAAGGTCCGACAGCTATCGGTCGTCCAGTTTAGCAGGCCCGGGGCATGCAGACCAGGTAATAATGGGCGATGACATTAAAAATGCGCCATCATTATCTATAGGTTTAACCGGCATCGCACATGGGATTCAATTTACATTTGGCGTTCCTGCTTTATTAACAGGAAAAACCGTTTCAGGTTCTATGGGAGGATCAGAAAATGCTGAATCTATGCTGGTGGTGGTCGACGGCGTAGAGATAGGCGGGGATTCAAATATCGATCTTTATAACCCTGGCTCCGTTGAGACAGTTGAAATTTTAAAGGGCGCTAATGCGGCCATTTATGGCATGGCCGGCGGCCAGGGAGTTATGGTGATCACCACCAGGCAGGGGGGAATGTCAAATCAGTCCCTTAGTAAAGAAATGTCGCCCGGTATTTTCGCCATAGAGCCAAAAGGGTTTTATAAAGCACGCGAGTTTTATTCGCCCAGCTATAGCACCAATCAAACTGTGAGTAACGTTGCCGATCAGCGTACAACTATATTCTGGAAACCAGATGTTACCACTGACACCGGCGGAAATGCTTCAGTTAACTTTTATAATGCCGATGGGCCTGGTACATACCGGGTTGAAATACAGGGCATTGATAACAACGGCAATTTAGGCATGCAGGTTTTTAGGTATAAAGTTCAATAGGCTACCGGCAAGCCAATTAAATTAAACCCATTAAGCTTATGATATACCATCGTGACCTTAATGGGTTTGTTGATTAATTCCAAAAATCTCTTTCGGCAAATTTTCTTCTTAATGGGACTATTTATCGGGTTTGGATAAGTGTATTATATCTCATTTTCTTTTTAGTTTTGTTCGGCGTTTACCACTGAATATGAAAAAAATACCTGTTTATAATTTGACGTTGCGTTAGTATGATGGATATGATACCGATCTATGTATACTAAGCACAACATCAGGGAGGTTGCCCGGTTTTTCCTGCGATTAGGGTTTACTGCTTTTGGCGGCCCGGCAGTCCATATCGCCATGATGCGACAGGAAGCAGTGGTAAAGCGCAAATGGATGAGTGAACAGCATTTCCTCGACCTGGTTGGCGCTACCAATTTAATACCCGGCCCAAACAGCACCGAAATGGCGATACATATTGGCAAGGAACGTGCAGGCTGGAGGGGTTTGGTAATTGGCGGACTATGCTTTATTATGCCTGCGGTTTTGATCACACTTTGCCTGGCATGGCTATATAAGTCTTACGGCCATTTGCCCCAGGTTCAGCCTTTTATTTACGGCATTAAACCGGCCATTATCGCAGTAATAGTTGCTGCAATTTACCCGCTTGCCGTAAAATCCCTGCAAACGCTTGAATTGTGGATTATCGGTGTAGTTTGCCTGCTGCTTTGTTTCTTCGGCTTTTCCCAGGTACTGGTCCTTTTCGGCGCGGGCTTCGTTTCAATGGGGCTGGCAGCTGTCCGCTTAAGACGAACGAATACAGCGTCCTTATTTATTCCGCTCACTTTGCTGCAAACGCATGATAAAAGTTTTTTCAGCCCGGTAAATATTAGCCTGTTCCTTTCCTTTTTGAAGATCGGCGCTATCCTTTATGGCAGTGGGTATGTATTATTTGCGTTTTTGAACTCCGAGCTGGTTGCAAAAGGCATTATATCGCACCAGCAACTGATCGATGCTATTGCAGTGGGTCAGTTCACGCCCGGCCCTGTTTTTTCATCGGTTACTTTTATTGGCTACCAGGTAAATGGCATCAGCGGGGCAGTGATTTCTACCATCGGTATATTTCTGCCTTCATTCCTTTTTGTCGCTTTTCTTAACCCGTTGGTGCGTAAAATGCGCGATTCAAAACTTTTCAGCGCTTTTTTGAATGCAGTTAATGTAGCATCAATTGCGCTGATTGTTTTTGTTTGTTACCAACTGGGCAAGGACAGTCTGACTACCTGGAAGGAAATTTTAATAGCAATTTGCAGCGCGTTTATTCTTTTTCGCTTCAAACAAATCAATAGCGCCTTTATTATATTGGGCGGGTCAATTGCCGGTTATTTGCTATTGATGTTATAACCAAGCAAATAATCTGTTGTTTTATCTAAAATGAAAACCCAACAAAAATATAAATTCCCAATTTTTATATAGTACCATTTACCCCCTCATCCGACAATTGGCAAATGCTGATCTTTACAGTATTAAAATTGGCAGAGTTTAATACTATTGATTTAAGCAGATCGCATTATTCGCTTACCTCCGGAGAAGCCCTCCGGAGGCTAAGTAATTAAACAGGTGCATTTTAATTAAATTATACCAATCCGCCTAAATTGTTAAACTTATGAAAAAATTAATTTTCGCTTTATTACTTACAGGCATATTTAACTTACAGGCGCAAGGCCAAAGCGACGGCACCCAAAAAAATGCCCCATACAGGTTGAAAGCATACCTGTCTGATCATATTGCTGAAAAAGCTTTCCTGCAATTTGATAAACCTTACTATGCAGCAGGCGATACCATTTATTTTAAAGCCTATGTAACACTTGGCGAAGATCACCGCTTGTCAAACCTGAGCGGCGTGCTGCATGTCGACCTTGCGAACACAAATAACAAAATCGATCAATCCATAAAATTACAACTCAACAACGGCCTGGCCGCGGGAGATTTTGCCTTGCCCGATTCGTTGCCAAACGGAAATTACACTATAAGGGCTTACACCCAATGGATGCGCAACGATGGCGATGCTGCTTTCTTTTACAAAACCATCCCGATAGGTTCCTCCATTAATAAAATACCCGAAAGCAACACGAAGCATATTCCTGCTGCTTACAATAAAGCCGACATACAGTTCTTCCCGGAAGGGGGCATTCTTGTAACCGGCATAAAATCAAAAGTGGCCTTTAAGGCCATTGCACCGGGCGGTTTGGGGGCCAATGTAAAAGGTATAATTGTAGATAATAACAATAGCACTATTTGTTCATTTAGGTCAACACACCTCGGTATGGGTTATTTTTACCTGCAACCCGAAGAAGGCAAAACTTACAAAGCCAGGCTAACCTATACTGACGGCACCGAAGGAATAGTTGATTTACCGTTACCAGAAGCAAAAGGAATAATTTTATTAGTCAATAACGATTCCATCCCGCAGGCATCGGTAAAAATTGAAGCAAGCAACAGTTATTGTCGTGAAAACAAAAACAGCGAATATACCCTGCTTATTTATTCGGGCAACACAGCCACTACTGTTAAATGCAAACTGGATAGCCCGGTAATTGCCTTAACTATTTTGAAGCGGCGCCTGCATACAGGTATTGCCACCGTTACCCTTTTTTCGCCCACCGGCGAACCGCTGTGCGAGCGGCTGATCTTTGTACAAAATTATGATCAGCTTAAGCTGGATATAAACGCGGGTAAGGATAGTTATACTAAAAGGGAAAAAGTAACCGCAAAGCTCAATGCAGCCAACAGGGCGGGAAACCCAGCCGAAGGCCACTTTTCAGTAGCAGTGGTAAATGAAAACATGGCGCCGACTGATGAAAATACGGAGAACACCATAGTATCCAATCTATTACTAACCTCCGATTTAAAAGGTTATGTAGAACAGCCCAACTATTATTTTGCCGATACAAGCGCTAATGCCCGTAAAAACCTGGACATACTGATGCTTACCCAGGGCTACCGCCGCTTTACCTGGAAACAGGTGCTTGATAACAACAACCCGCCCGTAGCTTATCAACCCGAAAAAGGGCTTGAAATAAGCGGCCAGGTAAAAAACCTGCTTGGCAAACCCATAAATAAAGGCACAGTTACTTTGCTGGCATCAAAAGGTGGCCAATTGCTAAGCAGCGTATCTGATGACAACGGTGTTTTCCATTTCCAAAACCTTGTTTTTACAGATACCACACATTTTGTATTAAGCGCCGTAAATGCAAATGGAAAAAACTCCACCAAGATGACTTATTTTACGGATAAAAACCTGCCTGTTGTAAATCAATCGCAGCCGGCACCCGAAATTCTTGATACGGCATTAGTTTCCCTTATTAAAAATGACAAATTGCAGCAGGATGAGCTTGTAAAATACGGGCATTTAAAAGGCATCATGTTAAAAGAGGTAAAGATAAAGAGTTTTAAACTTGGCGATGATTACCGTACACAAAGCCTGGCCGGCGCCGGTTTTGCCGACCAGGTAATGCATGCCGATGAAATAGAAAGGGTACAAGGGCCACTTGGCACAAGTTTAAACGGTAGATTACATGGCGTTAACTTTGTCAGGCTTGGAATGGGGCGAATAGTTCCCATGCTAACGGTTAACTCGATGATGGGTGTTGGAAATAATCTGCCTGCGCCAATGCTCATAGTTGTTGACGGAACCGAGGGGGCTGATATTAACGATTTAAGTGCAAACGATGTTGAAACTGTAGAGTTGCTAAAAAGCGCGAACGCCAGTATATACGGGATGTCAGGTGCGGGCGGGGTGATTGTGATAACTACGAAGCAAGGCGGAGGATTAAAAACAAAGGATATATCTTCTATCGGCATTTTGCCTATTGCGCCAATGGGTTTTTATAAGGCAAGGGAATTTTATTCGCCAAAATATGATAATGCTACTGCAATAACTGCACAACGTGACCTGCGCTCAACCATTTATTGGAAACCGGAAATTGTGACGGATAAGGATGGCGATGCCTCATTTGAATATTATAATGCTGACGGCACAGGCACGTACCGGGTGGTAATTGAGGGCATTGATGACAAAGGTAATTTGGGCAGGCAGGTGTATAGGTATAAGGTTGAATAACAGTTTATAATATGAAAAATATAATTTCAACCCGGCAAATATTTACATTTTCACTTTGTTTGTGTTGTTTATGGTCATATGCCCAAACCAATAATGTTATTTCGCAAAATATAATCTCAAAACTGCAAGCCTTTTCAACTGTCCATATAGCCGAAAAAGCTTACCTGCAATTTGATAAATCCCTTTACGCTGCCGGAGATACTATCTATTTTAAAGCCTATGTAGCGATGGGCGAACGGCACGAGTTGTCAACCATAAGCAACGTGCTGCACGTCGATCTTATCAATACCGGCAATAAAATAGATCAAACCATAAAATTGCAGCTTGACAGCGGCCTGGCCTGGGGCGATTTTGCCCTGCCCGATTCATTGCCTGCCGGGAATTACAGGATAACGGCTTATACCCGATGGATGCGAAATGACAGTACCAACAATTTTTTTGATAGGATCATCCCGGTAGGTTCAATTAAAAATGCCGCAATACCCGAAAGTATTTCAAAGCAGGCTGTACAAAAGTCAGGTAGCCATGCCGATGTCAGGTTTCTTCCGGAAGGGGGGAGTTTCATCACCGATATCCGGTCAAAAGTGGCATTCAAAGCTGTTGGGGCAGATGGATGGGGTGTAAATGTAAAAGGGGTGGTAGTGGACAATACCGGTAAGGAAGTCACCTCATTTTCATCGGTGCATTTAGGCATGGGTTATTTTTACTTAGACCCTGAAGAGGGCAAATCATATAAAGCCAGGCTAACTTATGCTGATGGAACGCAAAACATAGTTGACATACCAAAACCGGATACGACAGGCGTAGCTTTAGCCATCGACAACGACTCGATACCAAAAGCATCGGTAAGCATAATTGCCAACAAGGCTTATTATCATGAAAACAAAGGCAAGAATTATTTACTGGTCATATATTCAGGAGGCGAAGCAACAACTGTTACCTGTAAATTAGACAGCGCGATAACCTCCATATTTATACTTAAAAGAAAGCTGCATACGGGCATCGCCACAGTTACATTATTTTCGGCTACAGGCGAACCGTTGTGCGAACGTTTGATCTATGTGCAAAATTACGACCAGCTCACGCTGAATGTAAACAGTGATAAAGGGACATACTCCAAAAGAGAAAAAGTAAACATAAAGCTTAGCGCTATAAACAGGGCGGGTGGTCCTGCCAAAGGTCATTTTTCAGTAGCAGTTACCGATGAAAACAAAGTACCTTTGGATGAGGTCGGCGAAAATACGATCTTATCAGACTTGTTATTGACCTCAGACCTGAAAGGCTACGTTGAACAGCCCAATTATTATTTTACAGATACAAGCGCCAACGCCGCTAAAAACCTGGATTTACTGATGCTCACGCAAGGCTACCGCCATTTTACATGGAAACAGGTGCTTGATAATACTAATACACCCTTAGCTTACCAGCCCGAAAAAGCGCTTGAAATTAGCGGCACGGTAAAAAATCTGTTTGATAAACCAATTGCCGGAGGGACAATCGACCTGATACCATCAAAAGCTGGCCAGCTGTTAAGCAGCATTACTGACGATAAAGGGGTATTTCGTTTTTCGAACCTCATTTATAATGATACCGCCCATTTTGTATTAAGCGCCGTAAATGCAAAAGGGAAAAATTCAACAAAGATAACTTTACTTAAGGAGATACGGGAACCCGTAATACCGGCAACCCAATTGCAAAACGCACAAAGTGTATCGGATACTGGCATGACAGCTTATCTTGAAAACACAAAGAACAGCCGGAATGAACTTGTAAATTATGGTTTAAAAGGTAAACAGTTAAAAGAGGTAAAGATAACAGCAAAGAAAATTGATCTTTTTACAATAAGCAAAAATTATGGCATTGCTGACCAGGTTATCAGTGGTGATCAGATAGAATATGGAGGCCAACTCGCAGTCAGGTTAATGGGAAAGTTACATGGCGTTAATTTTGTACCAAGTGGCGGTATTTTTATACCTGTACTGAGCAGAAACGCTCCTTTCATAGTCCCCATGGTAATCATCGTTAATGATGAAGAAATGCCCTCAGATTTTGATATCAGCAGCATAAATACAGGTTCAATAGAAAAGGTAGAGATTATGAAAAATGCAACAGTATCAGAGGCGGGAGTTTTAATAATTACCACAACATTTGGATTACAGGCAAAAGATATAGCGTCTGTCGGCATTTTGCCCATCACCCCAATGGGTTTTTATAAAGCAAGGGAATTTTACTCGCCTAAGTATGATAATACTACCCTAAAAACCCAACAACGCGACCTGCGTTCAACCATTTACTGGAAACCTGAATTACTAACCGATAAGGATGGCAACGCCTCGTTTGATTTCTATAATGCTGATGGCACAGGCACGTACCGGGTAGTTATTGAAGGTATTGATGATAAAGGCAATTTAGGCAGGCAGGTGTACCGCTACCGGGTTGAGTAACAGATGTATTTTTAAAAAGATAACTGAATCGATTATCCGTTTATGTATATTGCATTAACCTGGATTATCCAATTATGAAGAAGATATTTTTTGCACTGATATTTTTGTATGCTTTTAATTCAGCCGCATTTTGTCAAAGCAATAATGTAGTTGCCGTCGACATCGTTGCAAAATTAAAATCGTTCTATACGGGCCGGATCGTTGAAAAAGCATACCTGCATTTTGACAGGCACCGTTACATGGCCGGCGATACTATCTATTTTAAGGCCTATGTAACATTTGGAGAACAACATGAACTTTCGGGTCAAAGTCGAATTTTATATATTGACCTGATCTCCCCCGTTGATAGTGTCATCAGGTCAATAAAATTGCAGTTAAAGGGTGGTATTGCCTGGGGCGATTTTGCTTTGCCTGGCGCATTACCCACGGGGAATTACAGGATAAGGGCCTATACAGGGTTAATGAGGGATCAGGGGCTCACAAATTTTTTTCAGCAAACAATTCCTATAAGTTCAGTTGCCGGTGACAAAGCTATCTCACCACAATCGTTTCAAGCTACAAATCCGCCTGAACTACAATTTTTCCCAGAAGGCGGTAACCTTGTTGCAGGCTTAAACTCTAAGGTGGCTTTTAAAGCCATTAATAGTAATGGTTCGGGTTTAGATGTTAAGGGCGTAGTTGTCGACAATACGGGGCAAACTGTTGCTGCATTCAATTCCAGGCGCCTGGGCATGGGTTACTTTAACCTGCAGCCCGAAGTGGGCAAAACGTATAAAGCCAATTTGGTGTTTGCCAACGGCATAAAAAGCTCGATAGATTTGCCCAAAGCAGATACAAAGGGAATAGCATTGGCATTAGACAACAGCGACCCTGATGTTATCAAAATAAGGGTTAGCAGCAACAAAGCTTATTTCGATGAAAATCAAAATAAAGAAGTTAGCCTGGTCATAAATTCAGGTGTTGCGGTTTCAAGCGGACGGATAAGATTAAGCAGTCAATTATTTTCTACAAACTTAAAAAAGAGCCAGTTTCGAACAGGGATCGTTCAGTTTACGCTATTTTCACCCGAAGGCGATCCGTTATGTGAGCGTTTAGTATTCGTAAACCGGCCCGACCTGTTAAAATTATCCATAAACACCGGTAAAACAGCATTTAAGCCGCGCGAAAGGGTTGCTGTAAACATCACCTGCAAAAATAAAGACGACAGTTTAACTGCCGGTCATTTTTCGGTGGCTGTTATCAACGAAAATGAAGTTCACATTGATGAAAACAAAGAAAACAGCATCTTATCATGGCTGCTCCTAAGTTCAGACCTGAAAGGGTATATTGAGCAGCCCGGTTACTATTTTGCACATACTGATACCGTTACCAACGCCAATCTTGATGTTTTAATGCTCACCCAGGGCTATCGCCGCTTTGTTTGGAAGCAGGTGCTAAATGATAAATACCCTACGGTTATACCAACGCCTGAAAATAGTCTCAAAATTAGCGGCCTTGTTACAAGTTCAACGGGGAAACCTATGGTTAAAGAAAAGGTTGCCCTGGTTTCGCTTAATGGTGGCCCCATATTAAACCAGCTCACTGATACCGCGGGCAGGTTTAATTTTACAGGCCTTGATTTTGCTGACAGCGCCCGTTTTATATTAAGGGCAGGCAATGAGAGAAATAGAAACAACCTAAAGATCAGGTTTGATAAGGATAAGCCCGCGCCGGTAACGAATACGGGGTTTTGGCCCGATCAGCAAGTTAACGCGGATTCGGTTACTGTTGCTTCACAGGGAAAAGTATTAAGCTACAATGCAAAAGCCCTGTCAGCTAAAAGTAAAACCCTGGCCTATAATGAAAACGACGCCTATAAGACTGAAAGCCTGGCAGGGGCCGGCCATGCCGACCAGGTCCTTCATAATAAAGATTTAGGAGATGGAATACTGTTAGAAAAATTGGCCGTTTTGCTGAATGGGGTGGAATTTAGCGGAGATTTTTCATCAGCGTATGTAGTACGAAATTTACACGGTACACTGATGAAACTATCCAACACAGCGCTGTTAATTGTTGTCGATGGCGTAAAAGGAGTAGGTCTCGGCAGTTTAAATAGCCTGCAAACAACTGACGTTGAAACCGTTGAACTTTTAAAAAGCGAGAATGCAAGCATGTACGGTGCTGATGGCAGTGGCGGCGTGCTATTAATCACCACAAAAAATGCTAAAGACCCAACCATTAGCTCCTCCACAGGTGTTTTACAGATCAGGCCAACCGGCTTTTATAAAGCAAGGGAGTTTTATTCGCCAAGTTATGATAATGCTTCCCTGGCAAATAAACAAGGCGATTTGCGCCCCACCATTTACTGGAAACCTGAAATTATAACGGATAAGGACGGAAAGGCCGAATTTGAATATTATAACGCTGATGCCGCAGGCACGTACCGGATAGTTATTGAAGGCATTGATGATAAGGGCTATTTGGGCAGGCAGGTGTACAGGTATAAGGTGGAGTAACGTTGATGAACATGATTGGCTTTAGCTGTTCATTAACAACAATACGCAAAAAAAATGCTGCGGATCAAGGCTGTTTTTAAATAAATACTGAACCCCAATATTACGATAATGATGAAGACCTTAGTTTTTTTCATCGTGCTGCTGCCAATAAGCTGCCTTGCACAATTCACAATAACCGGCAGGGTTTTTAACCAGGCTGATAAAAAGCCTGTACCTAATGCAAGCGTATTTTTAAGTAATTCATCGGTCGGCAATAAAACAGCTGATGATGGCACGTTTAAGCTAACCCATGCAAAGCCCGGAAAATATGAGCTTGTAGTTTCGTCTGTCGGGTTTGAAACCTATCGCCAATCAATAACGGTAAATGACAATGTTACCTTAGCTGATATTGAGATAAAACCTCAAACCATCCTCTTAAATGAAGTAAGCATAAAACCAGTAATTGACCCTAACCGCGAAAAGTACCTTCTATGGTTTACGGAAGAGTTTTTGGGATTTTCGGCAACTGCGGGAGAATGCAAAATAGTGAACCCCGAAATACTCGATTTTGATTACGATGAAAAAAACAGCGTATTAAAAGCCTCAACTTCTGATTTTTTGGAAATTGAGAATGACGCGCTGGGCTACAAGATAAAATACCTGATAACCGATTTTAAATTAGACAACGGGCCCGCCGCCAAATTCCACCTAAATTACCAGGGGTCTGTTTTATTCGAAGCAATGAAAGGAACGTCATCGGAAGAACAACGCTGGCAAAAACACCGGCAGGAGGCTTACGAAGGTTCGCTCATGCATTTTTTGCGCTCTGTACTTAACGACGATATCACACAAGAGCATTTTAGGGCATTGTTAATAAAAAGGCAAGCCAATCCGGCGCGGCCGAATGATAGTTTAATTGAAGCAAAAATCAAATTTTATCAAAAATCAAAGGGGGCCGGCATCAATGATAAAGACTCTTTATCTTTTTGGACCAGGAAGAAAAAACTACCAAAAATTATTGAAAGCATGAGTGCAACTCCTTTACATAAGGATGATATCATAAAGCCGACCAACCAGCAAGGCCTGTTTGCCCTGAGCCCGGGAAGTATCAGCAATTCATTTTTTATTTCTTATAATGAAGGCGGCCACTTTTACCTGAACAGCAAACCGACACAGCTGCAAATGGACGATTTTAGAAATAATGAAAATACAAAGGTAGACTTTGCAGCTGACTATGCTTTTTTTGACAGCAATGGCTGGGTTACTAATCCTAATAGTTTGGTATTTAGCGGCGTATGGGCACGACACCGCGTAGCAGAGCTTTTGCCTGTTGATTATGAACCATCGGACGATGAAATTGCACGGCAGGATAGCACGTTTTCTAATAAAATTGTAGCGGGCCTTAATAAATACAATACAACCCATATTACCGAAAAAGCGTACCTGCAATTTGATAAGCCTTATTATGCCGCAGGCGATACAATTTACTTTAAAGCCTATATAACAAAAGGCCCGCGACATGAACTTTCTGATTTAAGCGGTGTATTGCACGTCGACTTCATTAACACCAATAGTAAGATAGATCAAACTATAAAATTACAGCTCGACACCGGCGTAGCCTGGGGCGATTTTGCATTGCCCGATTCGTTGCCTAAAGGCAACTACCGGGTAAGGGCCTACACCCAATGGATGAAAAATGACAGCACCAGCAATTTCTTTGAAAAAATTATCCCGGTGGGCTCATTAACAAACTCACCCATGACCGAGAACATTTCAAAACAACCCGTTCAAAAAATAACTAACAAAGCCGATATACAGTTTTTCCCCGAAGGGGGCAGCCTGGTTGCAGGCATTAGGTCGAAAATTGCATTTAAAGCCATTGGTGCAGATGGATTAGGCATTAACGTTAAAGGAAGAATAATCGATAATAAAAATAATGAAATTACTTCTTTTACATCTATGCGGCTGGGTATGGGCTATTTTTACTTAATGCCCGAAGAAGGCAAGACCTATAAAGCGCAGCTAAGTTTTGCCGGCGGCGCACAAAGCACCATCGATTTGCCAGCGGCGGATACAAAAGGCGTTGTGTTATCAATTAATAACGACGAGATCCCAAAAGCCACGGTTAGGATACGGGCTAATAAAGCGTATTTCCGCGAGAATAAAGACAAGGATTTTACCTTCCTCATTTATTCGGGAGGTGAAGCTACAACCGTTGTGCGCACGCTCGATAGCGCAACAGTAAGTTTCGACATTTTAAAAAGGCACCTGCAAACGGGCATCGCCACAATCACGCTTTTTTCGCCTTCGGGCGAACCACTGGCTGAACGTTTGCTTTTTATACAAAATTACAGCCAGCTTAATCTTGGTATAAACACGGATAAAGCCGCCTACACAAAAAGAGAAAAAGTTAACATCGCGTTGAAGGTAACAAACCGGTCCGGCAACCCTTCATCCGGGCATTTTTCGGTATCTGTAACAGATGAAAGCAAGGTGCCCGAAAATGGGCATAACGAGAATACCATACTTAGCTATTTACTGCTTACCTCAGATTTGAAAGGATATGTTGAACAACCCAGCGATTATTTTACCGATACAACCGCCAATGCGGCCAAAAACCTGGATATACTGATGCTTACCCAGGGATACCGCCATTTTACATGGAAACAGGTGCTTGATAATGGTAACCAGCCAATGGCTTACCGGCCCGAAAAAGCGCTTGAAATTAGCGGCACGGTAAAAAGCTTGCTTGGCAAACCAATTGCCGGCGGAACAGTTAACCTGATACAACCAAAAGGCGGCGCACTGTTAAGCAGCATAACTGATGACAAAGGAATATTTCGTTTTTCAAACCTCATTTATAACGACACCACGCATTTTGTACTAAGCGCTGTAAACGCAAAAGGGAAAAACTCAACAAAAATTACCTTATTTAATGAAAAGCCGGAACCTGTAATACCCGCAACCCAATTTCAAAATGTACGCACTGTTTCGGATACTGGCATGACTGCTTATCTTGAAAACACAAAAAATAGCCGGAATGAGCTTGTAAATTATGGCATAAAGGGCAAGCTGTTAAAAGAAGTAGAAATAAAGGCAAAAAAGGAACCGGAACAACGGTCACAAAGCTTTATTGCTGAGTTTGCTGCTGACCAGGTGATACAAGGTAAAGATATATTATATGGCGGGCCCTTATCGGTAAGGCTTATGGGGTTGGTGCACGGCGCGCATTTTATGCCAAGTGGCGGAAATAGCTTCGCGCCTATCAATAATATTACAATGCTGCCGTTACTAATATTAGTAGATGGACAACCCGGCAATATAGATGACGTAAGCACTGATCGCGTTTCAAGCATTTATGTCATAAAACCTCCAAATTCCTATGTTTATGGAAAGGATGGTTTAAACGGCGTATTGATCATTAATACCAAACTGCCATCGGCGGCAGCGGAAGATATGTCTTCCATTGGCATTTTACCTATTACTCCCATTGGTTTTTATAAAGCACGGGAATTTTATTCGCCAAAATATGATAGCCCTACCCTACCAGCCAAACAACACGACCTGCGCTCAACCATATATTGGAAACCCGAAATAGTGACGGATAAGGACGGCAACGCCTCATTTGAATATTACAATGCCGATGGCACTGGCACGTACCGGGTAGTAATTGAAGGTATTGATGATAAAGGCAATTTGGGCAGGCAGGTTTACAGGTATAAGGTGGAGTAACAACCCGACTTATTACTTAGCAATGAGATAAACACGATCAAGCGTTTTAAACCGCGTTGCTTTATTTATAAATGCAGGCAAGAGGTTTTCTTTGGGATAATTTATAAACGCCCTTATGACCCTAAAGTTAGCATGGTTTAGTTTAAGAATATCCATTGACAACTGGTTAACATAAAAAACCGAAATAGACGCTGGCTTAAAGTTATTGAATTGTTCTATCGGTAAAAGGTCGACAGGTCTTTTACAATAAAACTGGAAGATATTGTTTTCAGTACTTAAGACATATAAATGAAATTTATCAAATGGTTGCTGATTGATATATCCTGCTGCCGTTATTTGTGCCTTATAGGGGATAATTTCATTGTAAAACACGGTGTTAACATAAAAGCCCACAAATAATGCTACGGCACAGTTTAAAAAGAACATCCGTTGATATGCCGCTTTAACTTTTATAACTATCAGGCTTATAATGATCCCAAACAGTACAATATCTGCTATAAAAAGCAAATCGCTTGCTGGTTTTAAAATAATGTTGGCAACGATAACAACTACCGGTAACAAAATAACGAACAACCACTCCCCTATCAACCTGAATTTCGTCCCGAACTTACTTAATTGGCCCATACAAATAGGCGCGGTTACTATGGCAAATAGCGGGAAAATAGCATTGGTGTAAAAAGGCAGCTGAAAACCAGATATCGAAAACAGGAACAATAACAACAGCCCCCCGCTTAGGGCATAATATTCCGTCCGTTTTTCGCGACGGTATATGGCTTTTATATTTTTAAAGACAGCGTAATAAAATAGCAGGCACCATGGGGCAAATGCCCAAAGCAGGGTATGAAGGTAAAAAAATATGCTGCCGCCGGTTTTACGGATGATAGGCCCATTGTTTACGAAACGACCAAACTGGCTATCCCATAAAAACCATTTTACGCCCGAAACACGCTGCCTGCCAAAAACTGTCTTCTCGGGGTGCAGGTCAAACTGGATGTACAGGGCATAAAACTCAGGGAGCGTAAATATAAAAGTAAGTACCACCAGCCACAACCATTTTAATTGGAACAATTGCTTTAACCTTCCCTGTAATAGTAATTGACCAAACAGGCCGCCATAAATGGCGATAATTACAAATATGCCTTTGGTCATGATGGCAAAAGCAGTGAGCAAGGCGGCCAGCAACAAATCTTTAAATGTAAAGCGTTTTTCCAGGCAGGCAATATGGTAAATGCTGCCTATAATTAACCCCATCAAATAAGGTTCGGCGCGTATATCAGTGTTTGATAAGATTGTATTTTGCGCCGTCATCAGTATCAGTACAGCTACAAAGGCTATTTCCCAACTATAATATTTCCTGGTAAAAAGAAAAGTATAAAGCAGGCTGATGATGAAGAAAAGCAATGCCGGCAACCTATACGCCCATTCGCTTATACCAAATACTTTAAAACTTAAAAATATAGCCCAAAACGGAAAATGCGGCTTATCGAGCCAGTCGCGGTTATAGGTAAATAGTTGAAAGAAATCTTTTTTGTAGATAAGGTTTTTCGCAATGGAGGCATACAGGCCGGGGTCGTCGGTAAAAAACTTAATATTTATACCTGCGAAATTTATCGCGAGCGCCAATACAAATAACAAAAGGTAAAATATTTTATTTGTATCCTTCATTTTAATAAGCCTCAGTTCGGGGATAATGCAAGGGGCAAATATAAACTTATGTGTTTAAATATCTTTAAAAATCAGGGCTGGGCCGGGAAACCGCTTTTAACCGGGCACAATCACGGATAACCGACGGGTTTGAAACCCGTCGGCTATGGCAAATGCAAATTTAAAAGCAGTTTCCCCTGAAGCCCGTCGAGCCAAGGCACAAAAAAACCTCATGCCGTACGACATGAGGCCCAAATCACAACAATTGTTTAACCTTTCGGTCAATTCCTAACTGCAATGTGACTATATACATTTAAACAATAAAATGCGTGATTAGTTTTCGGAAACTTGCCGCCTGGTTCGATCTTTTATTGTAAGCGAATTGTAACGAAACCAATATTTTGAATGTCTAACCCGTAAACTCTCAATTTCGCTTTATCTTTATACACTTAAATTATAACCATCAAAAGCAGCATTATGAAAACAGTATTCAAGTTGAAGGCACTCACCTTTTTTGTTTGTGCCTTTTTAGTATCATCCATGGCGTTTGCACAAGACATTGGCAAGCAGCCTTTAAGCCCGCGCGATAGCACAAGCGGAACAATAAATGGCGCCGTGATCAAAATAAATTACGGCGCACCTTCTGTGAGGAACAGAAAGATTTTTGGCGGCCTGGAACCCTATGGCAAAATATGGCGCGCAGGGGCTAACCAAATGACCACCTTTGAAACCAGTAAAGCTATTACTGTAGAAGGTAAAACCTTACCCGCCGGTAAATACAGTTTATTTGCTACACCAGGCGAAACCCAATGGACAATCATTTTTAACTCTGTATCAAATCAATGGGGGATAAAAAGGGACGGCTCTGCAAATGACGACCCTACCAAAGATGTTTTGGTAGTAAACGTACAAGCAAAACCGCTGAGTGCATTGGTTGAACGTTTAGTATACAAAATCAACCAGGATGGTTTTTCACTTATTTGGGAAAACACAGAAGTACCGGTTAAGGTAAAATAACAAGGCTTCAAAAGCTATAAAGTTAAAGCCTTCCGGTTTACCGGGGGGCTTTTTTGTTGCATTAAAATAATCTCGGATGGCTTTCTATTGATTTTGTACTATCACCGAAATCTTTAATAAAGGCATGAAGCGTTAAAAACATTTCGCTATTTACCTTGATGCCACTGGTAAGAAAATGCACCAGCGGTGCAAAAGGTCGGTAGCAAATAATAGCAAACAACATTTTGCGCCGTAGGTGCAACACATAACAAACTGCTTATTCCAGCGGTTTAAAAATGTACCGCTCATCGTATTCAACCTCAAATTCATTTAGAAAATCTTTATACTCTTCTAAAAACGTCTTTTTACGATGATGTTCTTCCAGGTTCTCGATATAAAGAGCTACAGGTTTTTTGGCTATGATTTTAGTTTTACTGAATTTTGTTTTTAAATATAACAAAGGAAATATCATTTGAAAATCATCGTTGGCTTTGCAAGATGGAAATATGTCGTACCTAACGACACAGCATTTTTTATTAATCACTTTTTCTGCCGACCTTAAACCCCGATGGGGTTTGTTTGCCTTTGTGAATACATTTATTAGCAATCCCCATCCGGCCCGCAACTTTCGCCTTCAATAATTTCCAATTTCGGGTTTTCTTTCTGCCATTCGCCGAACGCTTTTTCTAAAGTTTGCTCAAAAACCGGAACAGCCTGTGCACCTGATATGCCGTATTTATTGTTCAATACAAAAAATGGCACACCTTGTATGCCAAGCTGGCGGGCTTCAGCAATATCATGTTTCACTTCATCAGCGTAAGCGTTGCTTTCAAGGGTTTGTTTTACTTCGGTGGCATCCAAACCTAATGCTACACCCAGTTCGATAAGGGTATCTTTGTCATCTATGTTTTTGCCATCGGTGAAGTATGCCTTAAACAATTGCTCTTCGGCTTCAATGCCCAGGCCATGTTTTTTGGCAAGATGGCTGTACCTGTGCGCGTTAAAGCTGTTGGCTACAATGGCTTTATCAAAGTTATAGGTTAAACCGGCCTCGGCAGCCATTTGGGTTACGTGGGCATTTAATTGTTTGGCATGATCTAAAGTAAAACCTTTAATTTCCGCCAGGTATTGGTCGATGTTTATATCAGGATCTGTTACCATATCAGGGTTAAGCTGGAAGCTTTTCCATTCAATTTCTATCTCATCTTTATGTTCGAAATGCTGCAAAGCATCTTCGAACCTGCGCTTGCCGATATAACAAAACGGGCACATCACATCCGACCATATTTCAACTTTCATAACTATCTGTTTATCCCAACAAAGATAGTTCGATACCGCAACATCACCGTAAGGGCAAAGTAAAAATTATCTGTTCACGTTAATCAAATATTGTGAAATGTATTTTCTATTATTGGGTAAAATTTACCTGAATAGTAATCATAACCGATATGAAAAAAACACTCATCGCTATTGTACTTTTTGCGCTATTGGCGCCATGCATAAAATTATATGGGCAGGTAGATACTGTCTCAAATATTTCAGATGGTGATAAAGTTTATGGATTAAGCAAATTCTGGTCGGAGGCAGCTAACAACTTCGTTTTTTTTGACCATGCAAAAATCGACTGGGACAGCGCTTACCGTGCCTATATCCCCAAAGTATTAGCTACAAAAAACACCTGGGATTATTACCGCGTAATGAAACGTTTTTGTTCCTTGTTAAAAGACGGGCATACTAATGTTTATGAACCCGGCTCCCTCTATAAAGGGTCAAGGTACCGTTATATTAATGTTGAAAATTTTGACCATAGGTTTTATGTAACCAATATCCCCGTTCAGTTTAAGGACCTCGTGCCCTTGGGGTCTGAATTAATAAGCGTTGACGGGCGAAACATACAGGAGTATGCTCAAAATGAGCTGATGCCTTATATCAGCGCATCAGCGCCGCAGCAGTTGTGGAACGATGCTTCGGTAAGCATGTTTTACGGAACAGATTCGACAAGAGTGTGGCATTTAAAATTACGCACGCCGAAGGGCGATTTAGTTAAATATGACTACCGGTTTCATCCAAACCGTGCGCAATGGGCAGGGCCCACAAATAACGTATGGAAAAGGTTTGAGTTTAAGAAGATTGAAGATGTTGGTTATATTAAAATAAACACCTTCGGGGATGAAAAAGTAATAGATGATTTTAAAGCCATATTACCCGATTTATATACCTGCAAAGGGGTAATAGTTGATATAAGGAGAAATGGCGGTGGAAGTACTGATATAGGCGCCGAAATTTTGAAATACTTTACAGATAAAAAAACGCTTATTGGCTCTAAATGGAAAACCCGCGAGAATTTGGGCGCATTTAAAGCATGGGGTCAATTTCAGTTAAAGGACACAACAAAGTTTGAACATCTTAGTGATTGGGACAAAAAAACCGTGTTAGTTGCCAAAGGCGATTATTGGTATCAAGGCGATACATCGTCATTTAACAATAATGTAACTGCGAAAAAAATCAGCGTTCCGCTTGTCGTGTTAACCAGCAATTATACTGCCTCTGCAGCGGAAGACTTTTTAATTATTTTGGACGGATTAAAGGGCAGGGCAACTGTTATAGGGCAACGCACTTTCGGCAGTACCGGGCAGCCAATGACATTTGATTTACCGGGGGGCGGCAACGCCCGGATTTGCACCAAAAGAGATACCTATCCCGATGGCCGTGAATTTGTGGGAACGGGTGTTAAGCCCGATATTGAAGTACCCCGAAATGTAAATGATGTAATTTTGGGCCGGGATACGGAGTTAGAGGTAGCATTAAATGAAATAAAAAAACAGATAAAATAGATTTTTTATCCCAAAATTGTCGCTTCTTTTATCCCCCCGTTCGGTTCATTTTGCCACAAAAAAAGAGCCTGCCGAAGCAAGCTCTTTTTAAAATAACATTTATGCTGATGGCCTATTTAAAATCGTCAGCAGTAACGCTGGCATTCAATTTCACATCAGTTACGGTCATCACAAAGCTTTGGTCCTGTCCGCCTGCCGATACGGTTATAGCTTGTTTATAAGGGAACACAATGTTGCCAACTTTGCGATAGTCGCTAAGTTCAAGCGTTTGCATGACTGTGTTGCCGCCGCTTGTAGTTGTGGTTTCATTTTTCACCAACAGCTTGCTGTTTACATCGTAGTATTCGGTTGATGTTTTGCCGGTTGGGTCGGTAACATCAATTTGGTAAGCATCAGCGCCGTTTACTTTTTGTACGCCTTTTACAGCCAGTTTAAATGCCGGGTTGTTTAAATAATCAAGCTGCTCGGTTAACGAAGTGAATACTTTTTTCTGGGCAATCTCATCAGCGGTCATATCCTTTTTGTTGCCCATTTGAAGCTGGTAGCCTTTATCGCCGTCAAATGCCGATTTCATTACTACATTGCCACCCATGGTAATGCTCATTGATTCTTTATTGGGCGCAAGTTTTTTCTCGCTTACATTCAGCGTCATACCTTGCATGGCCATGGTCAGGGTAACATCTACCGAAGTGATCTTACCCAATTCGGCAGCGCCGCCTGTTGCATCGATGTAGCTTTTTATTACATCACTTGCTTTTACATCAGGCACGGCCTGTGTTTGCCCTTCAACTACGGGGTTTGCAAACTTGTCGAACAGTTTAACAGGATAACCTAATTTTTTAACCCCGTCAAGCATTTTTGAGGCGTTGCCTACTATTACAACGCGGGTATTATCGTAGTTTATATACTTTTGGGCCACACGCAATATATCATCGGCAGTTACCGCGTTCACCCTTTGCAGGTAGGTTTTATAAAAATCAGCAGGGAGTTTATTTATAAGTATAGTGCTGGCAAAAGTGGCAGTACGTGCCGGGTCTTCCAAACCAAGGGCGAATGAGCCATTGTACAGCGCTTTGGCATTGCGCAGCTCTTCATCCGATACCTTTGCACCGCGGATAAGTTTCACCTGGCCTAAAAACTCAGCGGTGGCGCTATCAGTTTTGGCCGTGCGTACAGCGGCCGATGCCTGGAAAGTAGTTTGAAATCTGCCCGAACCAAGCGTAGAATAAGCGCCATAGGTAAAGCCATGCTTTTCGCGGAGGTCCATAAACAAACGGCTTTCGGCGCCGCCGCCCAAAATATAATTGGCCAGCAGCACCGCAAAGTAATCGGGATTATTTTTCTTCAGGGTAACCAGGTTAACAACCTTTATTTCGGATTGAACTGCACTTGGCACATCAACCACATCAATTTCAGTTTTGATGGGATTTGGCACAGTTGCCAATACAGGCAGCTTTAAAAGCGTCCCTTTCCAGCTGCCAAATACTTTGGTTGCCAGCAGTTTTGCTTTTGCCGGGGTTATGTCGCCAATAATGGTTAAGTATGACCTTGATGGCGTAATATATTTTTTGTAAGCTTCCTTTATATCCTGTAAAGTAAGATTTTGTATGCTTTCTTCGGTTTCAAACTCCCCGTTCGGGTGTGTTTTACCATACACAAGCGCATTGGTTACCCTTGATGAAATGGCAGGCGCGCTTTTTTCTTCCGTTTTCAAAGCAGTAATGGCTTGTGTTTTCAGTTTATCAAACGATTCCTGTGTAAAGGCCGGTTCTTTCAGCGCAAGGCCCATCAGGTTAAACGCGTTTTTAAAATATCGGGTAAGCGCCGAAGCGCTGCCCCCATCGGAATTAAGGCTTACATCGGCCCCTATTTTATCAACGGCCTCGTCAAAAGCGGCTTTGGGCATTCTTTTGGTGCCTTCGTTAAGCATGCTGCCCATCAGGTTTATCACCCCGGCCTTTTTGCCTTCAGTTCTGGGGCCTGCATCAATTACAAAGCTTGCCGAAACTTTTGGCAGGCGGTGGTCTTCAACTATTAAAACGGTAATGCCGTTTTGCAACTTATAAACTACTGGGTCTTTTATGGTCAACGCGGGCGCTGGTCCCGGTTTTGGTTGTTTCGTACGGTCAATGGTTATTTGTGCCTGCGCATATTGCATCAATAATGCACCGGCAGCTATCATTATAAATTTCTTCATTGTTTTTGTTGCTACAGGTTATTATTGGACTTGATTTTTTGCTTTGCCGGGAAGGTAATATAATACCAGGCGCTGGTTTGTGCTTAAATATTTGCGTGCCGCATCCCTAATTTCTTCCCTTGTTATCGATCGTATAGTTGCCAGTTCTTCATTAACCTCGTTGGTGTCTTTGTGAAAAAAGGTATAGCCGTTGGCCAGGTTTTCGGCAATGCCAACCATGCGGGTATTGGCGCTTACAAAATTATCTTCAAACTGGTTTTGCAATTTCTGATAATCCTCGGGGCTTATCAGGTCGGTTTGCAGTTTAACTATTTCCTCGTCCATATCGCTCAGCAAGTTGGCAGGCGCGGCCCCGCCGCTTGGCAAAGCGCCCACAATATACATCCCGTAATCTTCCAGTGGATAATTAAACGCGAAAACCTGCAGGGCGTCCTTTTTATCATCCACCATTTTTTTGTACATCCTTGAGCTTGCCCCGCCTGAAAGTATGTTCGATATCATCTCCATTACTTTCGAGTCGCGGGTGGCCCTGCCAGGCACGCGGTAGGCCGCTAAAATGGCAGGTATCTGTATGTTAGCGTCATAAGCCGTATCGGTGATTTGTTTAGTGATAGGATCATCCTCAATCTTATTATAAACAACAGTGTTGCCGCGTGGTATGGGGCCAAAATATGCTGCTATAAGTTCTTTTGTTTTGGCCACGTTAATGTCGCCGGCTATGGTTAAAACAGCGTTATTGGGTGCGTAATACAGTTTAAAAAAATCTTTAAACTCACTCAGTTTAGCAGCGTCGATGTCTTTCATGGCGCCAATTACGCCATTATGGTAAGGATGTTTGGTAAACAACGCATCGCCAATATCATTGATCACATTGCCGTAAGGACGGTTATCAAAGCTGGAACGTTTTTCCTCTTTTACTACCTCGTCCTGGGTTTTTACGCCTATGTCGTTTATTACCGGGTGCATCATGCGCTCGCTTTCAAGCCATAAACCGGTTTCAAGATCGTTTGACGGGAATACCTCGTAATAAAAAGTCCTGTCCTGCGTGGTGTTGGCGTTGTTTTGACCGCCATTTGCCGATACGATCTTCATAAACTGGCCGCGCTGAATATTTTCACTTCCTTCGAACAGGAGGTGCTCAAAAAAGTGTGCGAAACCGGTACGGCCTGCTTCTTCGTTTTTTGAGCCTACGTGGTACATCACAGTTACTGCCACCACCGGGGCATGATGGTCATCGTGCAGAACTACGTGTAAGCCGTTGGGCAAGTCGTATTCTGTAAAATCTACTTTTTGTGCCTTCGCGGTTAGCCCTGTGAAGGCTAATGTGGTTAGGGCGCATAAAACTTGTTTAGGTAAATTCATATAAATTGATTTGAGGCTAAAATATTAAAATTGTTTTAAATAGTTGAGATAGGGAATGTTATATTGTGTTAATATTTGGCTAAAAAAATATCTCTTCGATTATTTCTATTTCATTACAATATAAATTTTAATAAATTAGCTTGCTTGTAATTGGTTGAATAAGTTGGATTAAGTTGATTAAGTGAGTGGTTAAATACTGCTGCAAACAACTCAATCACCTCATTCAACTTAATACAACCAATAACCAATAAAACCAAAATGCCCCATATCCCCTTAGATGAAAATCTCCCTGGCATAACCGGCCTGCTTAATTACCGCCAGGATACTGCTTTGCCTATAAGGCAGCTTACGCAAATACTATTGCGAGGTGAATCAACCCTGACAGAAGGCGAGCGGGAACTGATAGCTACGGTGACATCGCAGGGTAACCAATGTAAATTTTGTACCGCTGCACATACCGCGGCCGCCGATGCTCTTTTGGGTGAACGTGAAACTGCTGAGATGGTAAAGCATGACCCTGAAAATGCGCCAGTGAGCGAAAAAATGAAGCAGTTGCTTGAAATTGCCCGCAGGGTACAGGCAGATGCGCGTACTGTTAGTACCGGGTTGGTTGAAAAAGCAAGAAATGCAGGCGCTACTGACCTGGAAATACATGATACGGTACTAATTGCTGGCTTGTTTTGCCTGTACAATAAATATGTTGACGGGCTGGCAAGCGTTACCCCTACCGACCCGGCTTTTTACGACAGGCTGGCTAATATTTTAAAAACCAACGGCTATTTACCATCAGCAAACCGGTACGCAAGCCTAAACGAAACTAAATAAATGAAGAAACAAACCAAACCAGCTATTTTTTGGTGGGGCATAGTATTGCTCGTCATCCCCGGCCTTATACACGCATACCTGCTGATGCCTTTCCCTGGCAGCCAGGATTTAAACGCTATAACGGCATCGTACTACCTTGAAAAAATTGTGCTGCCATTGCGTATAATAGGCGGCATTATGATAGTTTGGTATTTGGTTAAGTACTATTCGAAAAATAAAAAAAGCGGCAAGATTATAAAAGTGGCGGTTTTGGCATTGTGCCTCATAAGTTTTTATTACACGGATATTGCCTACAAGGCCGAATTGATGTTTGAAGAACCACAGGTTATAAAATTTGCCAATGCTATTAATAATAAGGTGCCCGAAAATTTAGTGATCATCGGCGTGGTTAACAATGGTGTGGCCAAAGCATATCCGCTTGATTATTTAGCTTATCATCATAAAGTGCAGGACAATGTTGGGAACGAGCCGGTGCTGGTTACCTATTGCAGTATGTGCCGCACAGGCCGGGTATATAGCCCCATAATAAATGGCACAAGGCAAAATTTTCGTTTGGTTGGCGCCAGGCATTATAACGCCATTATTGAGGATGAAGGAACAAAAACATGGTGGTACCAGGCTACAGGAAATGCGGCGGTGGGCAAATTAAAAGGCCAGCGTTTGCAGGAACTGCCTTACGAACAATCAACCCTTGCATCGTGGTTAAACAAGCACCCAGGTTCGCTGGTGTTACAACCAGACCAGCATTATTTAAGTGACTATGCCGACCTTAAAAATTACGACCGTGTACAATCTGTAGACAGGGACAGTACTTTAAAAAACAAGGATTCGCTGATCCGGAGGAGCTGGATGGTGGGCGTAATTGCCAATGGCCAGCCCAAAGCCTACGACTGGAGGCACCTGTTTAAAAAACGCCTGCTGAACGATAAGATAGTAATAACGCCATTGTTGCTAACTATTGAGCCTGACAGCCTTACCTTCCATGCATTTAATAGCTATGTTAACGGTAAAATTTTGCATTTTAAGCTGGATAGTATCGGCAATATAACCGACCAGGAAACGGCATCGGTGTGGAATTGGGATGGCTTAAGTACTGCGGGAACATTAAAAGGCAGCCAGCTAAACAAAATACAATCCTACCAGGAGTTTTGGCACTCGTGGAAACATTTTCATCCTAATACTTTGTTTTGGAAGGAATGATTTGCTTTACAAATCAGACTTACGAAGTTTTTAAAACTTCGTAAGTCTTTCGAGTTTTAGCTTGGCTCCAGGTCGTCTTACTTCATCCTCAACCCATCAATAGCTGCTTGCAAATTGGTTGTAAGGTCCGCAAAATATCCTTTTTGGTTTGCGATGGTAGCTGTTTCGCTAATATGATTGCTGTCAGCTTGTAACTGGCCGATGTATTTTGCCCATGAGCTGGCTTGGGCTGGCGTCATATATTTCAAAGGGACAGCGTTAAGGGCGCTAACCAAGTCCTTGGCTTTGCTTTGGGCTGTAGCGCCATCGTTAGCCGTAATGGCATCTTTAATAGCCGAAACACATTCTTTTACGTGATCTATTCCTTTGCTGAGTGTTATAACCTGCGCTTTGCCTTGTATAAATAAAACCGACAGGATAGCAGATAAAAAAACCGTTTTTAAATATTTCATGAGGGAAGATATAAAAATGTTTTCGTTTATGGTTGACTTTTGATGTTTAAACGCGAAAAATGGGTTCCAAGCTGCAATTGGAAACCCCTTACCGGTTAATTGTCTGCCAAAACATGCCACAAGCGGTACGCTTTGTCGCGGGGGGCTTTGTTAATTCGCAACCACAATCTGTGTAGGCTGTATTCCAGTTGTTAACGTGTATTCCAATTTGCCCGTTTTGTCAAATGCGTATAATGTGCCATTTGATGCTGAATTTTTACCATCGCCTACGTACACTTCTCCTGTTGCAGGATTGGCAGCTATACATGTAGGTTGGATAAATGATGTTCCGTCAATAACAAAGGCAGCGCAGGTGTGCGTTATACTGTTATAAGCGATTAGCTGATTTTTTACATTAAAAAAGTAGGCAAAGTTTCCTTGCGCTGCTAAAGTTAAATTATTTTGTAGTAGCCCCTGCTTTTGTTGAACTGATACCGTATTTGTATTACTGTTAATTATAGTCAGCCCTCCATTAAAATTGTTCAATTCAGCAGTTACTGTTCCATTATACCCAATATAATTACCACCATCGTCATCAAATGGCGAAAGCGTGTATACATTTCCATTACCATCAGCGGCCACGGTTATTGGCTCTGGTATAACCGTAAATACTGCGGCAGACAAAGTTAATGTGGCTAAATCAATTACCGATACGGAGCCAGCCATATTATTATAACCACTAGCTACATATAATTTATCGTTTGCTACCGCTATACCTGAACCTCCAACAGCATTTATAGTTTTTGTTACAGCAAAGTTTGTAGTATCATATACTGTTATACCGGCACAGGTTAAAAATAAATTATCCTTGTAAAACGCAACTCCGGTGGAAGGGTTATTGCTGTTGTTAATTTTAACCTGTTTAATTAATTTACTTGTTTTAGCATCAACAACTGTCATTGTACCGAAACTGATAATGTACATTTTTGAACCGTAAATATATAAATTGGTGCCCCCGCTTATTGGCGTTCCGTTAGCCATACTATATTGATCAGTGATAAGTTTTTTTGAAGCGGGGTTATAGTTCATTAATGAACCAGGGGTATAATGAGGCACGTTCTCGCCGGAAGCAGTATCAAGAGTATACCCATTTAATTCCCCGCCGCTGAGTACAAATATGTTGACAGGCGCGGCAGAGCCTGTTGCTGGCGCCATGTTGTCTTTATGGCACGAAGCCAGTGCAATTAGTAAAGCTAATACAATTACAAAAGATTTTTTTTTTGATGTTTTCATGATATACCATTTTTAATAGTCTTGTTAGTGGATTTAAGGGATGCACGTAAAGGGGCAATTGTTTACCTACAAATGTGGACAGGCAAAAAATCAAACCATATTATTTTACATGAAGCAGGGGTATTGCTTGATGAATGATGATAATTGTTCGTGCATGTGAGCAGCAATAGCTTTGTGATTAATGGGTTAAGGTATATTTTGCTTGATTTTATGGCAAGATTTAAAGATGTGAATGTATGTTCGGCAATACGGTAGCCAATGCGTTGCACATGGCTTGCGCCTGCTTTTTTTTGACCGTTAAATTACCCATCGGAATGCCAGGATAGGCAAAATGATTAATTTGCGCCCGGACTTATCGATTATTGAAACCTCCCTTAAAATTAACTTATTTGATAGCATCGGGCATGATGAATATTTTGGAACATGCTCAGTTTATACATGACTCATATGATATTTAAGCCACCCGGATTGCCAGGTGGCTTAAATATCCCGGCATTTGTTGAATACGGCCTTTAGTATTTCTTATTTACGGTACTCCAGTAGCAAAGTGTCCATATCTTTCATAAGCGTGGCCACTTGCTCATCGCTGGTGCCGTCGTAAACGCCGCGCATTCTCTTTTCTCTGTCCACTAAAACCAGGAAACCTTCATGGGCAAATCCGCCCGGTCCCTTCGTATCATCATCAACCGATACCTGGTAATCGTTTTTAGCAAGCGAATAAATGGATTGTTTACTGCCCCATAAAAACTCCCATTGAGTCCCTTCAACGCCCAGCTTTTTAGCGTATTGCTTTAGCTTCCAAGGCCTGTCGTGTATCGTGTCAATGGTATGCGATATTAATTTTACTTCCGCGTTATTGCTGTATTTTTGATAAACCTTCAGCATGTTGCGCTGAATTATCGGGCAGACATCCGGGCAACTGATGAAAAAGAAATCAGCTACATAAATTTTGCCGTCAAAGTCATGACCAGTCACTACTGTACTATCCTGGTTAACAAACCGGAATTGAGGGATAGTTTTGTAGATGGTATCAACAATTGTTTTGCCATCTACAGTTTTCTGAACGGGCTTTCTGATACCAAGGATAGGTAAGTTTTGAACGTCGGGACTGCTGCATGAGCATAGCATCGCTGTTATAAGCGATATTAATATTATTTTTCTTTTCATTTTTTTGAAGTATGATTTTAATTTTTTTGTTTAATAATGCATTTCGTTGCTTTCGCTTGTTGCTTTAGCTTTACCGTCAGCAGTTCCAAATGGGATAATAAGTTTAAAGCTGATATTCCGGCCCATATTATAAATGCCCTGGTTTTGCCGTGTTACAGTAACTGGCTGCCCGTTATATGCCAGGAAGTACTGCGCAAGATTTAAATGGTCGGCGTAGGCAACATTTGTGAGATTGGTACAATTGACATATAAAGAACATAGCACCTTACCCGTTTTAGCATTTACAAAATTGGTACCAACCCCTGCGTTAAACAGCGTGTAGGCGGCAGATGGAATCTCGGTATAAAGCGCGCTGTAAATATCATTCTGCGCCCAGTCGTGTTGCAGGCCAAGCTTAATATAAGTTCCCTGAAGTATTGAGTTATGCCTGTCATCAAGCCTGAACTTAATTTCGGAGGTTAAATGTGGTGCAGGTATCCATGGAATATGACTGGTGGAATCTGATGAATTAGGTAGATGGGAATAAATGTAGGTGAACCCATTATCTATTTCCAGCCATTTGGCGCCAGATGGATGGATGTTCAAATAGCCCGAAATCCCGGTAATAATAGCAGTATTTGAAGATACATACTGGTAAACCGGGTACCCCTGCGACACAGAATCGGTACGGTCGGCAAAAATGAAGTTGCTGATGTGATTGTAAAACCCGTCTGCTTCAAAGCTGACATCCCTACCGTTATAGCCATAGGCAATGTCAACCTGGTAACCTTGCTCGGCTTTTAGGTTTATGTTTCCGAGTTGCACTGCATTTGAGCCAATGTTGAGTCCGTTGCTGGTTAGTTCGTTAATGGCCGGGGCACGGTAGCTTTTCGAAATGTTGAGCTTTACATAATTATTATCAGGTAGCCGATAGGATGCGCCGATGCTGCCCGACGGGCCGGTATAAGTATTGTTAAACCCGGTGAACTGAACCATAGAGCCAGGGGTTCCCGACGGAACGATGCTACCAGCGCCGTTGAGTGACATGGCATCCCCAACAAAATCTGTCCGGTCAAAGCGAAGTCCGCCGCTGAGGGTAAGGTTGTTAAAGTTTTTTTCAATTATAGCATAGCCGCCAATTTCGAAGTTGGTGTAATTAGGTATTTCATAGTCTGCTACGTATGGCGCAGGCGGAGCAGCGCCATTGTGTTGAAATTCGTAGATGCCATTAATGCCCGTAGTAAGTTTCAACCCTGATTGGCCACCTGCTAACTGGTATTTTAAGGAGTAGGGGATATCGTTTACCAGCAAATTGCCGGAACCGACGATGCCTGTGTCAATATCATGGTGAACGCTTTGCGTAAAACCAATATCAAAACCAATTCTGCCTTTGCCAACGTTAATACTGTTTTGCCACCATGCCTGGTATTCATCCAATATCTTGTCGCCGGCAATGTTTGCTGCATAGGATAAAAAATCGGACCTTGTAGGATAAACCTGCCCATTTTGCGGGGTATCGAACATGAAACGACCCGTGCTGTCACGGTTGCCATCCGGTACTTCGATCCGCCTGTGAAGGGCGCTCAAAGTGAGGCGCGAATATCCCCAGGACCTGTTGAGGCCAAGGGTTAACCGGGCGTTTACCTGGTTCCAGGCGGTGCCCCACACAAAGCCATCTTTAGGGTCCGAATAACTATGCGCTTCTTCGCCACTCGTCGTAAGGGCCCATACAAAACCATTATGATTACCTGCTACATGTAAGGATGTTCCTAAGTAGCCATTGTTTGTATGATATTCTGTAAGCAGGCTTCCGGCTACTACTCCATTTTCGGGTAATGGTTCAGATTTAAAACTAATTACCCCTGCCGCTGCACTTGCGCCATATTGCAACGACGCAGGCCCACGGATAACTTCCGCAGCATATACCGCA
>Ga0206884_1026_pt1 | contig 43636 bp, 41 predicted proteins | sample Alteio_BWOrgCont_FD_152914 | JGI IMG/M metagenome (GOLD analysis project Ga0206884, IMG submission 152914) | Enriched cells from forest soil in Barre Woods Harvard Forest LTER site, Petersham, Massachusetts, United States -... | ecosystem: Environmental > Terrestrial > Soil > Temperate forest > O...
TTAATTTCAACTGCTTTTTCTATCGGTTTACACGCCCAAAAAACTGATACCCCTAAATACGCCGAAAACGAAAAGATATTCACTACGCCCGTTGAAATAATGCCCGAATTTAATGGCGGGATGAGCCGGTTTTACGCTCGTCTTCAAAATATACCCTACCTGTTTTTAGACAGGATGAACAACCGTGAGGGAAAAACAATTGTATTACTGGTTATTGAAAAAGACGGAAACGTAAGCGATGTAAAAGTTATCCATGGCCTCTCAAAAGCGGAAGACAATGAAGTAATAAGAATAATTAAACGCATGCAAAAATGGAAACCGGGTATGCAGGGTGGCAAACCTGTTAGAGTGCAATATGCTATCCCGGTCAATTTTAAGATGGCGGAAGATTAAATTATTCCTATACGATAAATCGCTTCTTTGTAGAATTACCTATCTTCCGTATAAAATAATTATATTTAATTCATGAAATGGTTTTTAGCAGTTTTAGTTTTTGCTTCGCTCATTTTTGAAGCAAAAGCGCAAAAACCTACCACATCGTATCCTTTGAAAAATAATTTAACAGGTGAACCATTCCCTGTTAATCCTTCCTTTCCCGGAGGACAAAAAGCATTTTATAAGTTTTTAGCTAAGAATTTAAAATGGCCAAATCAAGATGATGTGCAAGGGCGGGTTATTATAAGTTTTATTGTTAAAAGGGATGGCCATTTGACGGGTTTTAAAGTTGAAAGAAGCTTAGGAAAAGATATTGATAATGAAGCGTTGAGGGTTTTGAAAAGGTCTCCTGAATGGATTCCGGGAACGAAGAATGGAAAGAAAGTTAGCGATAGATATTTCATGCCTATAAATTTTACTTTAAGCGAATGATTATATGAAAAACGTTGTTTTTATGGTATTTTTATCATTGTTTACAAGCTATGCAAAGGGTCAAATACCGACGCGTATTGACACTTCAAAATCCACAATTAAAAGATTTCCAGTATTTCCAGGTGGCACCGATAAATTAAATGAATATCTTAAAAATAATTTAAAATACCCAAAAGAAGCTCTGAAAAACCATATTGAGGGAACAGTGTATATGAGATTTTATGTTGAGGTGGATGGAACGATAACTAATATAAAAGTAGAGGATTCACTGTCGACCGAAACGAATGCTGAAGCTTTACGTCTTGTAAAAAGCTTTCCTAAATGGATTCCCGCAATGATGACAGGTGGCCGTCCAATAAGATTTTGATGTTTACAACCCATCGTTTTTAAACTTAACTAACTTGCCATGATCAAAAAATTACTTTTAAGTGCGATTATATTATTATCGGCACAGTTACGCGCCCAGGAAACCCTAACCTCAGGCGGCAAACTAAAGCCCGAACAGGCCATAATGGATATAAGGCATTATACCATTGCCTTAAATGTTGATTTTAATCAAAGATCGATTGATGGTTATACTACTATTGATGTTATTATGGCGCAGCCAACGAAGGTGCTGTTGTTTGATCTGCTTGATTCATTAAATGTAAAACAGGTGCTGGTAAACAATAAAACAGCCCCCTTTGAATATAAAAGTAACTTCATACGAATCAACTTTGCCGATGAGTTGCCTGCCGGCAAAGCAAGCGTAAAGGTAATTTACGGCGGCAAACCCCATGTGGCCAAAAACCCACCATGGGACGATGGTTTTATATGGTCGAGGGATTCAACCGGCCACCCATGGATGGCAATTACGGCTGAAGGGACCGGCGGCAAGCTGTATTTTCCGTGTAAAGATCATCCATCGGATGAACCAAACGAAGGCGTTGATATGCTGATCACCGTCCCGAAAGACCTGGTGGTGGCAGGGCCCGGCTTATTACAAAAAGTTACCCTGCATGGCGCTACTGATACTTACCACTGGAAAACCAATTATACCATCAACAATTACAGCATTATTTTTAACGTTGGCGATTATACCGTTGCCACCCGGCCTTATACCACTGTAGATGGCCATAATGTGCCTATCCAGTTTTATGTATTGAAGGAACATGCCGCAAAAGCGGAACACTTCCTGGATATTTTTGTAAAAACCATCCATGAGCAGGAAAAATATTTTGGCGAATACCCCTGGGCAAAAGAGAAAATAGGGATGGTTGAAACGCCGCACCTTGGTATGGAGCATCAAAGCATGGTAGCCTATGGCAATAAATTTAACTATGCAAAAGTAGGCGGCGAAGATTACGACTGGCTGATGCACCACGAATTTGGGCATGAATGGTGGGGCAATAAAGTTACAGCCAAAGATTGGGCCGATTACTGGATACATGAAGGTATTTGCACCTTCGGCGATGTGCTTTACTTCAGGGAGTTTGAAGGCGAACGTGCGTATATCGACCATTTTAAAAAAACGGCGCCCTCGTTTGGCAATAAGGTACCCGTAGTTATGGGCAAGGACATTGATGAAGAAGCCGCCTATAATGGTGATATTTACGAAAAAGGCGCCTTTTTCATGCATACACTATGCTATATTATGGGCGACAGCACCTTTTTCCCGGCGTTAAAAAAGTTTGTTACTTCGCCGCAATACACCTATGATAATTTGGTAACCACTGATGACGTGGAGCAATTTTTCAGCAAAGAATCAGGCCGCAACCTTAAGCCGCTTTTTGACCTTTTCCTGCGTACCACTGATAAACTGGAAATACATATAAAACAAATGCCCGATAACAAGTACCTTATACAGTCACAAAATATAAGCATTCCCCTACCGATAGATATCACTACAGATGCCGGGACGAAACGGATGGTAATTGATGGTAAAGGACTGGTTTTGAACAGTAAAACTTTGCCGGTAATTGATGCGGATATGTTTTATTTAAAGAAAATAACAATTGAATAATAGATTATTAGCCAATCCCATAATCTGCATTGGCGCTGATGCATTGGCGACGAGATTGCTTCGTGTCTCGCAATGACAAAATCTTATAAATCTGTCACCAATGATTAAGTTAGCTGGATTTAAACACTTCAAATAACCACAAAAAAGCCCCGGCTTAAAATAAACCGGGGCTTCTCAATATCAGTTAGTTTGCAGATTACTCTGCTGCTTTTTCTTCAGTATCAGCTGCTTTCTTTTTAGGAGCAGCCTTCTTTTTTGGAGCTTCTTCAACTGCTGTTTCTGCAACCGGGGCTGCTTCTGCAACAGGCGTTTTTGCTTCTGCAACCGGTGCTTCTGCTTTAACAGGCGCTGCTTTTTTCTCTGCTTTTACTGGTGCTACAGGTGCTGCAACTTCAATAATGTCTTCAGGGAAAGGCAATACCGAAACGTATGAACGGTTATCAGCTTTCTTTTTAAAAGTTACAATACCATCAGCCAAAGCAAATAATGTATGATCTTTACCGATGCCTACATTAAGGCCCGGGTTATGCGGGGTACCACGCTGACGAACAATAATATTGCCCGCAATTGCCGGCTGACCGCCGAAAATTTTGATACCTAAACGTTTGCTATGTGATTCGCGGCCGTTTCTGGAACTACCGGCCCCTTTTTTATGTGCCATTTCTTAATTTCTTTTTAATCCCGACAACAGTCGGGACGGTTAAACTTTAACTATAATGTGATACCGGTGATCTCAATCTTGGTAAACTGCTGACGGTGACCGTTTTTCTTTTTGTAACCTTTTCTACGTTTCTTTTTGAAAATGATCACTTTATCACCCTTTAAATGAGACAGTATCTTAGCTGATACTTTAGCACTTTTTAAATCAGAACCTAATTTAAACTTGCCTTCGTTCTCTGCTAACAATACGTTGTCAAATTCAATACTAGCGCCCTCATCACCCTGTAACCTGTGTACAAAGATCTGCTGGTCTTTTGCAACTTTAAATTGCTGTCCGGCTATACTTACTATTGCGTACATTGTTTGTTAATTATTGTTTTAAAATTCGAGGTGCAAATATAGGGGTTTCATTTTCAATAAACAATACCCTATTTACTTTTTCTGCCTGTCCTCGGCTGCAGCCAAAACATGCATTATTTCTTTTATCAATTGTTCGTTGGCATCCCGTAGCCTTACATCACCGTCAAAAGCAGCATCAAATAATACTTTTTTACTTTTATGCAGGTAATTAAACTCAATATAATAATGCGCAGGTTTTGCGCCCTGGAATTTGCCCGTATCGTTGCCCATCTCAATCGAAGGGAAATCCCATAAGCCCAGGTCGGCTGCTTTACGGTGAAGGTACAGCAGGTCGTTTTTGCTGAGGTATAAGGTGGTTTTTATTAATGAATCGCGCTTATTTAAATAGTGGTACTCGCCGGTTACCGAATTGTAGGTATTTACCAGGCTATCTCCATTGCCATATTTAAAAACAAATGATTTGAACTCAGCAAATTTATACGGCGCATTTTTTAGTACACCAGTATAGTATATTACGCTATACACCATAAACGAACCAACGATTGTTGCTAAGAGGAATATTTTTTTTGACCTGTCTGACATGGGGAAATTATTGAATTATTGAATTATTTATTTTTAGATACAGTTTTACGCGAAGCAGAAGCGATTTTAAGGATTTGATTTGCTTCATCGTTCAAATGGCTTAGCTGCGATGGTGTTACGATATCTGCTTCAATCAATATCTCCATCCAAAAAGCAGACTCATCAGCTTCTTCTACCACCGTCGATAATTTTGAATGAAACTCTGCTTGTGATCTCGCCCTGCATGTTGCTCTATAATTTGCGCCAACCGATGATGAAGACCTTAGCAATTGCCTGCCAATAATCTTTGCCTCTTCGGTTTTGGGCAAAGTTCTAAAAAACTTTATATTATCCACTACAAACTTTTTCGTTCGTTTTTTAGACATTTCTGCGAACTCAATTCTCTCGTTATTTTCCATTTTATAAAGGTTTAAGTGTTTTTATATAATTCTTTTCCTCGATCAATAATTCAATAATTCGATAATTCAATAATTAATTAAGTTCGCCTTCCCATTTGCTTATTACCGCTGTTGTCATAGCATTGCCGAGGACATTAGTTGCTGAACGCCCCATATCCATCAGTGGGTCGATACCGATAAGTAAGCCTAAACCTGCTTCCGGTATATTAAACATGGCCATAGTGCCCGCTATAACTACTAATGCAGCGCGTGGCACACCCGCCACGCCTTTGCTGGTGAGCATCAATACTAATAGCATACTTGTTTGCTGCCATAAGGATAAGTGCATATTAAAAGCCTGGGCCAGGAACAATGAAGCAAAGGTGAGGTACATCATAGAGCCTACCAGGTTAAAGGAATAACCCAAAGGCAAAACAAAGCTTACAATTTTATTATTACAACCAAATCGCTCCAGTTCCAGCAGCACTTTTGGGTAGGCTGCCTCGCTGGTTGAGGTGCTGAACGCGATGAGCATGGCATCTTTTATATAATTGAGCAGGATAAAAACACGCCTTTTTAATACAAAAAAGACTGCCAAAACAATCAGCGCCCAAAGTATGATGAGCGAAATATAAAACTCGCCGAGGAAAACAGCGTAGGTTGACAGTATGCCCATCCCCTGCTTTGCAACAACCGCCGCAATTGCGCCAAAAACGGCAATGGGCGCAAACTTCATTACATAGCCGGTTATCTTTAGTATCACATGGGAAATGGCATCCATGGCCTTTATTACTATTTCGCCTTTTTCGCCTATCGCGGCTGTACCTATGCCGAAAAAGAGGGAGAACACCACGATCTGTAATATCTCGTTATTGGTCATCGCCTCAAAAAAGCTTCGTGGGAATACGTGGCCGATAAATTCTTTTAAGGAAAGCGCCGTTTTATTGATGGCAACACTCAAATGACTGTCGGGCATAGCCAAATGCATGGCCTTGCCCGGCTCGAAAAAGTTAACCATCAGCATCCCCAGCAATAACGAAACAAATGTAGCGCTGATAAACAGGAGCATGGTTTTGCCGCCAATGCGGCCAACTGCTTTTACATCGCCTACTTTGGCAACGCCCACCACCAGCGTGGTGAACACAAGGGGGCCGACTATCATTTTTATCAACCGAAGAAAGATATCACTCAAAATAGTAAAGCCTTCCAGTTTGTCTTCACGCAGGCTATCGTTTGCTTTACGTAAGTTAACCTGTATAATTCGCTGATTTGCAAGTAGTTTATAGTCTATACCCGTAGTATCAATAAACCCTTTTAAGCTATTATCAATGTTTTTTATACTTGCTTCGGTACGGCTAATCCTTTTGTTGATGGTGTCGATAACATACACATTGTACAGGTATCCTGCTATAACACCTAAAATTAAGGCGATAAAAATGTAAAGGGTAAGTCTGTTTTTTTGCATGGCATTGGCTGAGCTGCAAAAATAGGGTTTTTGGTTGATTAGGTAAGCGGTTGATTAAGTTGATTGGTTGAGTAGTTGATTGGGTTAAAAAAGCACTTTAATTGTTAAGAGTGGCCCGAAGCTTATTCCAACGTAAATTTACTCAATCAACTTATTCAACCTAAGCAACCTAATCCAACCTAAGCAACTTATTCAACCCAATCAACTCAAGCAACTACTTCAAATGCGACCGCAGCATCCAGGCCATTTTTTCGTGCTCTTCCATCAGGCCGGTGATGTAATCGCTGGTGCCATAGTCATGATATTTTGAGGCGAAAGGTTCGATATTGCCGCGGATAAATTCTATGATGCTTTCGTGGTCTTCTACCAGTTCTTTGATGTACGCAAGGCTATTGTTTTTATCCCCGATTTTTTCGCTGAGATGCGTAAGTTCAAGGAAGCTTGTTAACGTAGCCGGGGCGTAATGGCCAAGGGTGCGGATACGTTCGGCAACGCTATCCATAGTATCGTCTAATTGTTCGTACTGGCTTTCGAAAAACAGGTGCATAGAGTGAAAGTCGGGCCCTTCAACATTCCAGTGTGCGTTACGGGTTTTGGTATATAAAACAAACTCGTCTGCCAGTAATTTCGAAAGCTCAAATGAAACAGCTTTCCTGTTTTCTTCGGTAATTCCAATAATATTTGCCATGATAGATTTTTTCTTACAAAACTCTTAATTGATCTCGTAATAGTCAAGTAAACAGGCAGTTTATTTAAAAACAAACCGCCATTTGCCCGTCATTTTAATTGGCATCCAGTTCCTCTTTTTCTTCCAGGTTTTTAAGCACATCTTCGCGGCGCAGCAATGCGGGGCGCAGCTTTTTCTCTGACATTAGTTTTAACTGGTCGCCAACGTGTTTGTTGCCTGGTTGCGAGGCGTTGCCATAGCTTAATGATAGCATGGCTTTTACGGGATTGCCAAATTCAGTAATGGCTACGTATGAATCGCCACCGACGGCTTTATATTTTTTATCTTTTTGGTATTGATAGCTGATGGCCCTGTACGACCCATAATTGGATGGCGCCCCATTGCCGGGCAGATCGATATCTCCGCTTCTGAACCGGTTAAACTCGCCCCAGGGCGCATCAAGCGAGCCGAAGCGTTTCTCAACTTCGCCCGCCGCCCATTTAAGCCTTGCAACAGCATATTTTGGTGATTTTAACCCATTAGGCGTTGACGCCGGTTTATCAAATTCCCACGGGTTTCTATAGATGGAATCGGGGTGCATACCATTACACCATTGTATCCATAATATCGTCCCCCGGCTATCAGCATCGGCATGCCTGTCCCAGGCTTTTAATACTTTGGCGGCCTGTAAAGCAGTGCTATCGGGGTATTGGTTAACCGCTGCAAGCAAGTCATCCAATAACCTGTCGGCGGTTTCAAGTTCGGTATTCAGTTTATAGCCCACCAAATCATCAAAAGTTATAGAGTGGTTATTTTTTACCATGTTCATGGCATGCTGGTCGCGGAAATCGCGCATGTACCAACCATCGGGCGCCATGTATGCCGGGTAGTTTTTGGGATTAAGTACGGTTGGATACGTGCAAGTCCATGGTACATCGTTGGAGTTTTGCACGAAGCCTGTCGGCGGATCGAAAACTTTTGGCAAGGCGCTGTATGGCAGTATTTTCGACCAGATATATTTTGAAGATGTACCATCAACTTTATCACGCCAGAAATCAAAATCACCGCTTGAATGTTCGGGCACATCTCCCCCATCTAAATACATAATGTTACCTGCTTTGTCGGCATAAATTGTGTTAAACATTGGCATTTGCAGCATTTTCTCAGCCGACTCAAACCCGGCAAAGTTTTTTGCCTTCGCCATTTTATGGTACTGCTCATTAAAAAAAGCGTTATTAAGCCCCGAAATGCGGATGGCAAAAGCCTTGTCCTTTTTCTCGGCAATTACAGGCCCTTGCCTTGCATCTTTACAAACCAATTGCTCTTCCTTCATAGTGCCGTCAGCCTGTTTTATTTTCAGGGTAACGGTGCGTGTCTCGAATGGCACAACTGTGCCATCAAGCAAATAACCATTGTCTTTTAAGGTAAGTTCGTACCGGGTTGAGTTATTGTTGGGATTGACGGTGTGCGTCCAGCCGAGGTAATTGTTAAAAGCAATAGCGAGCACTGGCATACCCACTAAGGTAGCGCCATAGGCAGCAAAGCCGGGTGAATTTAAATGTGCCTCGAAAAAAGTAGACGGGCCGCCCCAAAACAAATGCGGGTTTGCCATTAGCATGGCATGTTTGGATGCCGACCGCGTGGCGGCTATGGCCATAGCATTTGAGCCCCGGCTGGCGTCGCGTATTGAACCATAAATGTTATCAATAGCAATAAAATCAACCACCAAAACATTAATGGTGTGGGCAATAACATCCTGCGGGGTTATGGGCAACACCTGTTTAAATTGCTCGCTTACAGCTTCGGGGTGTGCTTTGGCATAGGCGTTTATGCCTTTTGCAAATGCATCCAGGTAAGTTTTATATTCCGTGTGCTGCTGGTCATAAACTTTTTGGGCTACCTGCGCAAGGTTAAGCCTTTGTACAATTTCATCACCCTGCAGGTACTTTTTGCCCCAATATTCGGCAGCCCTGCCTCTCGCCTGCCCATATAGTTCCATCAACAGGTCGGCATGGTTACGCATCTGCGCCCAACCGAAGGCATAATACATCCCGGCGGTTGTTTTGGCGTAAATATGCGGAACGCCGTAATTGTCCCAAAGGATCTCGGTTTTGGCAGACTGGGCCGTTGCGGTCTCAATAATGAATGCAAAAAAGCTTAAGATTAGCGCTGCCTTTTTTAGATAATTGTTATAAGTCATCAGGTTATGGGTTGATAGGTTATTGTGTTATTTGTCAGCGGCCAGTCTCGTTAGGCAGTCACCTCCACAACTTAATCAACCCATTCAACCCATTCAACCCATTCAACCCAATCCAACTTAATCAACCAATTTTCTCAACCACAACTGCTGTCCCGTAAGCTAAAACCTCTGTTATCCCCTGCATCACTTCATTGGCATCATAGCGCATGTTGATAACGGCGTTGGCGCCATGTTGTTGCGCATGCTGCATCATTAATTCATAAGCTTCTTCGCGGGCTGTTTCGCATAGTTCGGTATAAACAGTATTCTGGCCGCCAAACATGGCCTGGATGCCGCCCATAACATTGCCGCCTACGCCGCGCGAACGAACGGTTATACCCCTGATGATCCCCAAATGCCGGGTAACTTTGTATCCTTCTAAATGTGTGCTGGTTGTAACTAACATGGCTTAATTATTGAATTATCGAATTATTGAATTTTTAGTTAGAGAATTATTGAGTGAATAAGTTACTGAATTATTGAATTTGTGGTTTAAAGATAGTTTTTTGCGGGGATTAAATGGTCACTATTTTATTTACCAATCTGTCTAACGTCATGCCGTTCAAAATGATGTTGCCCATCTTGCTAATCCCGCGGATATTGGCTATATTTGAGTAAACCGCGAAGCATAATCTGCCGCTAAAAAATATTTCAAAAAATATTTTCAGCTGTTTGTAAGTCATTTTCTTCGTCATCCTTTGATTTTTTTGTATATTTGTATGATATACAGGCTATTATAAAAAATATGTTCTATTTTTTTCTCACGCCCTAAACGCGTTTAGCCTTCGGAAACGAAAAAATTCTCACGCCCTAAATGCGTTTAGCCTTCAAAAATGATTTTTTTATCACGCCCTAAACGGGTTTAGCCTTCGGAAATGGAAAAAATGTCACGCCCTAAATAGTTTTAGGGCGTGAGAAAAATGAAATTCCCCTCTATCCCGATAGCTATCGGGACTTCTCCGCCAAATTGGCGGAGAGACTTTTGGAAAAGTACGTTATAAGTGTATCAACTGAACGTTCCCTTTTTAAGCTCCTCGATAGCATAATTAGCTGCTCTCGCCGTTAGCGCCATAAAGGTAAGTGATGGGTTTTGCACCCCGGTTGAGGCCATACAGGCGCCGTCGGTTACAAAAACATTGGGACAGGTATGCAGCTGGTTCCATTTGTTGAGCAGTGATGTTTTAGGGTCTTTGCCCATGCGTACGCCGCCAATTTCGTGAATATCAAGGCCTGGCGGCCAGTGGTTATCATAGGGGGTTATGTTTTTGCAGCCGGCTTTTTCAAGCATTTCGGCGCCTTGCTGCAAAAAGTCGTTCTTTAACTTTTCGTCGTTTTCATCGTAGTCGACAGAGATGTTGAGTAAGGGTACGCCCCAATCGTCTTTTTTCTCCTTATCTAAATAAACAAGATTGGTTTCTTTTGGGAGGGTTTCGCCCTGCATCATCATATAAATATCCCATTTGCCTGCTTCTGAAATGGCATCTTTGTAGGCAGCTCCTATTTGCTGTCCTTCGGTTTCATGGCCCCAACCTGCACGGGTTGCTGTGTAAAATACCATGTAGCCACGCTTGAAATCTGTTTCCTGCTTATGCACGTTGCGGAAGTTAGGCATCATAACAGCCGTTGGCCTGCGGCCGTAGTAGTAGCTGTCTTCGTAGCCTTCCATAGTTGCGGTAAGGTACCCCCGGTAATTCTGGAAGGCTATAAATTTACCAAGCAGGCCGTTATCATTACCCAGGCCATTTGGAAACCGGGGTGAGGTGGAGTTTAATAAAATGAGGTTGGTATTTAATGCAGCTGCATTTACAAAAATAATCTTTGCATAATATTCGGTCGCCTGTTTGGTATGCGCGTTTATAACCCTCACACCGGTTGCTTTACCCTTTTTGTCATCATAAATTATAGAATGCACCACTGAATCCGGCAATATGGTGAGGTTGCCGGTTTTATTCGCAGTTGGTAAAGTGGAAGAGTTTGAGCTAAAATACCCACCAAACGGACAGCCGCGCTGGCATAGGTTACGCGCCTGGCATTGACCGCGCCCCTGGTCTAAATGTATTTGTTTGGGTTTGGTTAGATGCGCACAGCGGCCGATGATCACATTACGGTCTTTATAATTAGCCATAATACGCTGCTGCATCACTTTTTCAACAGCGTTCATTTCCCAGGGCGGCAAAAACTCGCCATCGGGCAGGGTTTCAAGGCCATCGTGGTTACCGGCTATGCCTGCAAACAGTTCCACATGGCTGTACCAGGGTGCAAGGTCATCATACCGTATCGGCCAATCGACAGCGTAATTATCCCTTGCCGGGCCTTCAAAATCAAACTTGCTCCAGCGCTGGGTTTGCCTTGCCCAAAGCAGGGATTTGCCCCCAACCTGGTAACCACGTATCCAGTCGAAAGGCTTTTGCTGGATGTAGGGGTGCTGTTTATCTTTTACAAAAAAATGCTCAGTACTTTCGTCAAAGGCATAACATTTACTTACAACGGGGTTTTCTTCTTCCACCTTTAAAGGCATGTCCAGGTGATGTTTAAAGTCCCATGGGTTTTTGGTGGCTGTGGGGTAATCTTTCAGGTGCTCCACTTTTTTGCCACGCTCCAAAACAAGTGTTTTTAAGCCGCCTTCGCAAAGCTCCTTGGCAGCCCAACCGCCGCTAATGCCGGAGCCAATTACTATGGCATCATAGGTATGATCAGGGTTGGCTGTGTAATTAAATTCGCCTGTTGACATAATGAAGCAAGTTAGTGATTAGTTGATTAAGTTGGATTGAGTTGATTAAGTTTATTAGGTTGGATTGGGTTGATTAATTATGCATCGGTTTTTAACTTAATCAACCATTCACTTAATCAGCCTAATAAACTTAACATTTAACTCAATCAACCATTCACTCAATCAACCTAATCAACCACTCACTTAATCAACCAATTTCCTCAAATAAGCCAGACTTTCAGGCACCTGCACCAGTACATTATTACTTTCATCTTCAATATAATAATGTTTAATATGGGCCTTTTTGGCGGCTTTTAATATGGCTGGGATATCTATTTGGCCGGTGCCTACGGCCACATCATTATCCTGGGACGTACCTCCTGAAAAGTCGCCTTTTATGCCTTTTTTAAGGTCTTTCAGGTGCATTAGTTTATAACGTTTTCCGTATTTGGTTAGGAGTTCAGCGGGATCTTGCCCGGGAAAATATGCCCATAAAATATCCAGCTCAAAACTGACGTATTTTGGGTCGGTTTGTTGAAGCATGTAATCATACAAGGTGCCGTCCTTATATGGTTGAAACTCAAAACCATGGTTATGGTAAACGAAAGTTAAGCCGTATTGCTTTTTAAGTATTTTGCCAACCCTGTTAAAATCATTAATGGCCTTTTGCATTTCTTCAAGGGTAAGTGCGCCTTTATGGGGCATGCCGGCTACCCTTACATACTGCGCACCCAAAGTTTTTGCATTTTGGGCAACTATATCGGTTTTGTTTACAAAATCATCGTAGCTTACGCCGAATGACGAGCATTTTATACCGCGCTCATCTATCAATGCCCTTAGTTCAGTAGCAGTTTTGCCAAACAGGTTTGAAAATTCAATGTCGGTAAAGCCGGCTGCTTTCACCATATCGAGCGTTGAAGGCACATCCTTTTCAAAAAATTTGCGGTAGGTATAAGAAACTACACCAGGCGTTTTGGGAAATAATAAGCCATCATTTTGTGCATGAAGCTGATAAGCAGCACATAAACAAATGATGAAGACGCTTGTAGCAAGTATTCGTTGTATTGTATTCATTATATAGCCGGTTTAAAAAAGATGATCAAAGATATAATATTCTATACAAGCTAATTTAACCATCAACAAGTACTTATGATTTAGTCATTTATGCCATTTGATTTTTACTGCCCCATTGATATTGACAAAACATTTGCTATCATTGTTAAGAAATGTTGATCCCGATAGCTATCGGGAAGTTGAATAAGTGAAAGGTTGAGTGTTAGGATCAAGGTTATTACGCCCCTAATAACTTAATAAGCCATAAACCAATCAACTGACAACCAATTTAATTAAATCATGTTATCAAAAAAAACAAAATACGCTATAAAGGCGCTCGTGGTGTTGGGAAAGAATGCAGATAAACCGCCTATGCAGATTTCGAAAATTGCTGAAGAAGAGCGTATTCCCAAAAAATTCCTCGAGCAGATACTATTAGATCTGCGCAATGCGGGCTTCTTATATAGTAAAAAAGGCGCCGGCGGTGGTTATAGTTTAAACAAAGACCCTAAGGATATATACCTGGTTAGTATTATGCGCATAACTGACGGCCCAATTGCTATGGTACCCTGCGCAAGCCTTAATTTTTATCACAAATGCGATGAATGCAAACAGGAAACCACCTGTGGCATAAGGGATGTATTTGTTGAAGTAAGGGACGCCACGCTGAAAATACTTTCGGAAACCAGCATTGCCGATGTGATAGCCCGCGAGAATACGCTGATCAATTTTTAGCTTTTTACAATGTAATCCCACGGTAAAAATAGGTTTTTTTCAAATAATTTCTACTATTTCCCTATACTATGTATATATTTGGGGCGTCATATGAGAAAGAGTTACTTCAACCGCAATAAAGTTATGATGTATTGTTGCATGCAGGGCGATAATTGAGGGCTTTATTTATAAAGAATTAAAAAAATATAAGCCTCTTTAGCCTTAGCAAAGGGGTTTTTTTATACCATAAAATTAAAACGACATTATGCAAAGCTTCAGAACTGAACTGGAGAACCCGGTAGTTGAAAAAGACATTATCGACCTTGAAAAAAAGATCAGGGCTTTTCGTGAAGGAAAGATCCATGACGAAAAATTCAGGAGTTTACGCCTGGCCCGTGGCATTTATGGCCAAAGGCAGCCGGGTGTTCAGATGGTGCGGATTAAGTTACCTTTCGGGAAAGTTACATTCAAACAATTACTTCGTATAGCTGATATTTCTGACGAATACGCAAGCCGCAATCTGCATTTAACTACCCGGCAGGATATCCAGATACATTATGTTAGTCTTGACCGTACCCCGCAATTATGGGCCGACTTGGAGCGGGATGATATTACCCTGCGCGAAGCCTGCGGAAATACGGTAAGAAATGTTACCTCCTCTCCTACCTCCGGTATCGATCCGTTGGAGCCCTTTGATGTTTCGCCTTACGCACAAGCCACATTTGAATATTTTTTGCGCAACCCTATTTGCCAGGACATGGGTCGTAAATTCAAAATATCCTTTTCATCAAGTGATGCTGATACTGCTTTTTCGTATATCCATGATATTGGTGTTATCCCAAAGTTAAACAGCAATAATGAACGCGGGTTTAAGGTTTTACTCGGTGGCGGTTTAGGCGCACAGCCTTTATTAGCGAGTATAGTTGAAGAGTTTTTGCCTGAGGACCAACTGATCCCGTATATTGAAGCTATTATAAGAGTATTCGACCGTCACGGCGAACGCAATAATCGCAACAAAGCCCGTTTAAAATACCTGATCCAGAAAATAGGTTTGGACGAGGTTTTACGGTTAGCGAAAGAAGAAAGGAAAGCTTTAAAAGTCAAGATTTATCCCATAAACCGAGATTCGGTGCCGCAGCCGGCTATTCCTGAACAGAAAGACATTCCGGAAGTAATTATAGCTAACCCACTGCGTTACGAACAATGGCTGATAACCAATGTATTTGAACAAAAGCAAAAAGGTTTTTATGGCGTATATGTAAAAGTGCCGGTTGGCGATATACCAACTGCCACTGCACGCAAGCTGGTGGATGCCATAAGGCCTTATGTGGCCGATGAGATCAGGATAACCCAAAACCAGGGATTGTTACTGAAATACGTAAGAAAAGAGGCGCTGCCTGTATTATACAACGGCTTAACTGAAATAGATTTATCAGCGCCCGGCTTTGACAGTCCAGCGGATGTTACTACTTGTCCGGGTACTGATACTTGTAACTTAGGTATATCCAACAGTATGACACTTTCGCGCGTACTGGAAGACGTTATCTATAACGAGTACGAAGATTTTATCTATAACCGCGAAATCAAAGTAAAGATAAGCGGCTGTATGAATTCCTGCGGTCAACACGGTTTGGCGCATATAGGTTTCCATGGCAGTTCATTAAAAGCCGGGATAAGGGTGCTGCCGTCGGTGCAGGTACTTTTAGGCGGTGGTACTGTTGGCGACGGCGTTGGCCGCGCTGCTGAAAAAATCATTAAGGTCCCTGCAAAACGTGCTACCCATGTTTTAAGGGCGGTGCTTGATAATTATAGAGATAATTCGATAAGCGAGGAAACTTTTCATGCCTAATACGACAGGCAGGGCAAAGATTATTTTTATCAATTGCTAAAGCCACTTGCTGACTTAACCACTTTAACCGATGACGAGTTTGTTGACTGGGGCCACCAGGAAACTTTTGCAACAGCGATAGGCGTTGGCGAGTGCGCCGGCGTGGTAATCGATTTGGTAGCTACGCTGCTATATGAATCGGATGAAAAATTTGGATGGGCAAACGAAGCTTTTACCGAATGCCGCTGGGCGGATGCTATTTACCACGCTTACAATACATTTGTAAGTTCGGCAAAAGCATTATTACTTGATAAAAACATAAATTCAAGTACCCAAACCGGCATTATCCGTGAGTTTGATAACAACTATATAACTACCGGCGAAATAAAAATAAACGGCACTTTTAACGACCTGGTATTACAAATTAATCAAAATGAGCCATCGGAAGTTTTTGCAGCATCTTATATAAAAGAAGCAGAAGCATTCCTTAATACTGTTAGAACAAAAAGAGAGGAATTGGTACAATCATGATTATAACATCCACAGAAAAAACTATTAAAGAACCACGCATAACCTTAGTTGGCGCAGGGCCGGGTGATGCCGACCTGATCACGCTAAAAGGCGTAAAAGCCCTAAAAACAGCCGATGTTGTTTTATACGATGCCCTGATAAACGAAGAATTACTTGAGTTTGCTCCTGAACATGCTATAAAGGTATATGTCGGCAAGCGCTCCGGTGACCACTCTTACTCGCAGGATGCAGTTAATAAGCTAATGATTGATTATGCTATCAATTACGGCCATGTCGTACGATTGAAAGGCGGCGATCCTTTTGTTTTTGGCCGCGGCTTTGAGGAGTTGGATTACGCCGCATCATACAGTATTCCTGCACAGGTTATACCAGGTATATCAAGTTCAATTGGCGTGCCGGGCTTGCAGCAAATACCTGTAACCCACAGGGGTTTAAGCGAAAGTTTTTGGGTGGTAACGGGTACTACGGCCAGCGGTAAAGTTTCAAACGATGTGTATGAAGCGGCACGTACAAACGCTACTGTGGTTGTATTAATGGGTATCCACAAACTGGCGGAGATCACCGAAATCTTTAAAAAAGAAGGCAAAAATAAATTGCCTGTAGCTGTTATCCAAAGCGGATCGACCAAAGACGAAAAAGTAGCCATTGGTATTGTAGATACTATTGTTGAAGTTGTTGAAGAAAAGAAGATCACCTCTCCTGCCCTAATAGTTTTTGGCGAAGTGGTATCTTTACATCCGGACTTTCAACCGATCAAAGAATTTTATGACATTGTTGCCGAAGGATAAGGATATAAGTACTATTCAAGCTGAAAAGGTTGGGGGCAATCCTTTGTTCCCGATTTTTTTAAAGCTGAATGACTTGCATACGGTGCTTGTTGGTGCTGGCAATGTCGGCCTGGAAAAGCTGGCTGCCGTTTTGCACAACAGCCCGGAGGCGCGGGTGACTGTTATTGCTTTATCTATTCTTGAGGACATACACGTACTGGCAGCCGAATATAAAGGCTTGCAAATTGTACAAAAAACATTTAGCGACAGCGACCTTAACAATGCCGACCTGGTAATAGCAGCCACAAATGATAGTGAGCTGAACAATTTCATCCGGCAATCGGCACATGACCGCAAACTGCTTATCAACGTAGCCGATAAACCAGAACTATGTGATTTTTACCTCGGCTCTATCGTACAAAAGGGCGACCTCAAGATCGCCATCTCTACTAACGGCAAGTCCCCTACCATAGCAAAACGCCTTAAAGAAGTTTTAAATGATGGTTTGCCCGATGAGCTGGACAATACTCTGCAACAAATGAGTGCGTTAAGAAACTCGCTGAGTGGGGATTTCGCTTATAAAGTAAAAAAACTTAACGCGGTAACCTCGGTATTAGTTGAGCCGAAAGCGGTTGCCAAAAAAAGTTTGATCTGGCTTATCTGGGGATCGATCGTATTATCCATCATAATTGCGGGCACCGCATTATGGCTTAGGGAGCCTGATTTTAAAACCTATGTGCAAAACATAAACCCCTTATTTTATTATTTTCTTGGAGCCGGGTTTCTTTTCGCTTTGATCGATGGCGCAATCGGTATGTCATACGGTGTGACGTCCACATCCTTTTCTTTGGCAATGGGTATCCCGCCCGCCTCGGCAAGTATGGGCGTGCATTTGTCCGAGATCATGAGCAATGGTATTGCAGGCTGGATGCATTACCGCATGGGCAATATCAACTGGAAACTGTTCAAAATGCTGCTAATACCCGGTATTGTAGGCGCAGTAAGCGGCGCTTATTTACTTTCATCGTTGGAACATTACAGCCAGTACACCAAGCCATTTGTATCCGTATACACTTTAATATTAGGTATTGTCATTCTTTCAAAAGCATTTAAAACCGGGGTAAAAAAATCGTCCGAAAAAATAAAAAAGATCCCGTTGTTAGGTTTAGGCGGTGGTTTTATCGATGCTGTTGGCGGTGGCGGCTGGGGTTCCATCGTGTTATCAACGTTAATAGCAGGCGGCAGGCACCCACGATTTTCATTGGGCACGGTAAAGCTTTCAAGGTTTTTTATAGCGCTGATGAGCTCGATTACTTTTTTTGCAATGCTCAACACACACCATTGGGAAGCAGTTTCAGGTTTGGTAATTGGTAGTGCCATAGCATCGCCGATAGCGGCTAAAATTTCAAACCGTATCTCAGCGAAGGCCATTATGGTTGCTGTAGGTGTAATAGTGATTTTAATAAGCATCAGGAGTATAGCGATATTTTTAGGAAAGGTTTTGTAAGATGAGCGGATTAGCAGAAAACATAAAAAAAGAAACCGAAGGGCTAAACCCTGTTGAGGCTTTAACGCTGTTATCGGATATCTTTCATGATGAAATTGTTTTTTCGACAAGTTTTGGCTGGGAAGACCAGGTGATCACACACATGATATTCGCCAACAACCTTCCGATAAAAATTTTCACCCTCGAAACCGGGCGCCTATTCCCCGAAACTTATTATGTTTGGAATCGGACTATGGAAATTTACGGTAAACCCATACACGCTTATTATCCCCGCCACGAGCTTGTTGAGGAAATGGTAAGCACAAAAGGTCCGAATAGTTTCTATGAGTCGGTTGAAAACAGGAAAGAATGCTGCGGCATCCGTAAAATTGAGCCTTTAAACAGGGCATTAGCTGGCAATAAATGCTGGATAACCGGCATCCGCGCCGAACAATCGGCCAACAGGCAGTTTATGGATAATGTGGAATGGGACGAACAGCACCAACTGGTAAAATTCCACCCTATTTATAGCTGGACTTTAGATGAAGTAAAAGAATATATAAAAAAATACAATATACCTTATAATACCCTGCACGACAGAGGTTTTCCAAGCATAGGCTGCGCCCCCTGCACCCGCGCCGTACAACCCGGCGAAGATTTCAGGGCAGGCCGTTGGTGGTGGGAAGACACATCAAAAAAAGAGTGCGGGTTACATGAGGTGGTAAAACAAGTATGAATTAGTGAATTAGTGAATTAGTGAATGGAAAAATCACTAATTCACCAATTCGCTAATTCACTAATTAACTAACATGGATTATTTAGATGAGTTGGAGGCGGAAGCCATTTATATCCTGCGGGAAGTAGCCGGGCAGTTTGAAAAACCTGCGTTGTTGTTTTCGGGCGGGAAAGATTCTATTACGTTGGTGCGTTTAGCCGAAAAGGCTTTCAGGCCGGGTAAATTTCCATTCCCGCTGGTACATATCGATACCGGGCATAATTTTATCGAGACCATTGAATACCGCGATGCAATGATAAAGCGTATCGGCGAAAAATTGATCATCGGCCATGTGCAGGATTCTATCAATGAAGGTAAGGTAGTGGAACAGAAAGGTAAAAATGCCAGTCGTAATGCTTTACAGACAGTTACTTTATTAGATACTATTGCCAAACACCAGTTTGACGCCTGCATAGGCGGCGCACGCCGTGATGAAGAAAAAGCAAGGGCCAAAGAACGTATTTTTTCAGTACGTGACGAATTTGGCCAGTGGGACCCCAAGCGCCAGCGCCCCGAATTATGGAATATTTTCAATGGTAAAATACATAAGGGCGAAAATGTAAGGGTATTCCCTATCAGCAACTGGACGGAACTGGATGTTTGGAACTATATCCGCAGGGAAAAAATTGAGCTGCCTTCCATCTACTTCGCGCACAAACGTGAAGTTATTACACGTAATGGCCAGCTGATGGGCGCTTCCCCATTTTTAAATATGGATGAGGACGATGTTATCGAAACCCGGAATGTACGTTTCCGTACTGTTGGGGACATGACGTGTACCGCGGCAGTTGAATCATACGCTTATCATATCGATGATATCATCGATGAAATAAGCGCATCCAAAATAAGTGAACGCGGCGCCCGTATGGATGATAAAGTAAGCGAAGCCGCAATGGAAGACAGAAAAAAAGGCGGATATTTTTAAATTACGATTTTAGATTTACGAATTACGATTTGGCTTTTTGAATATGCAAAATCGTAATTCGTAAATCGTAAATCCAAAATAACACATGGATATATTAAAATTTTTAACGGCTGGTAGTGTTGATGATGGTAAAAGCACCCTTATTGGGCGCTTACTGTATGATAGTGAATCTATTCTGGCTGACCAGTTGGAAGCCCTGCACCGCTCGAACCGCAAAAATGACGATGGTAGTATCGACCTTGCTATATTGACAGACGGCCTTAAAGCCGAGCGTGAACAGGGCATTACTATTGATGTGGCCTACAAATATTTTCAAACTGATAAACGCAAATTTATCATTGCTGATACCCCAGGCCATATTCAGTACACCCGTAACATGGTAACAGGTGCGTCAAATGCTAACCTGGCTATTATTTTGATAGACGCGCGCAAAGGCGTTATCGAACAAACCATACGCCACTCGTTTTTAGTGGCATTGTTGGGTATCCCACATGTAGTGGTTTGCATTAACAAAATGGATATGGTTGACTACAATGAAGCCGTTTACGAAACCATTGTTAATGATTATAAGGCGTTATCCTATAAAGTTGGCTTAAAAAACATAAAATTTATACCTGTAAGTGCTTTAAAGGGCGACAACATTGTTTACCCGTCCCTAAATATCGATTGGTACAAAGGCGATAGCCTGCTGCATTTTTTAGAAACAGTTGAATTGGAAGTGGATGATGCTAAAGCCCACGCCCGTTTTCCTGTGCAATGGGTTGTAAGGCCGCAAACGGAAGAACTGCATGATTATCGCGGGTATGCAGGCAGGGTTTCAAGCGGGTCCTTTAAAGTGAACGATAAAGTGACCGTTCTGCCTTCCGGTTTTCATTCGACCATTGAAAAGATTGAATTGCTGGATGAAGAACCAGAAGAAGCTATCGCCGGAATGTCGGTCACTATTCATTTAAAAGATGAAATTGATATTAGCCGGGGCGATGTATTGGTAAACAGCGAATACCTGCCCGAAATATCGCAATTGATAGAGGCAGACCTTTGCTGGATGGATACCCGTACGCTGGATACTTCGCTTACCTATTTTATACAGCATAACAGCAAAGTAACCCGCTGCCGCATACAGGAAATATTATACAAGGTAAATATCAACACGCTTGAAAAGGAATATAATGAAGATTTTAAGCTGAATGATATTGGCCGCATCGTCATAAAAACTGCCGAACCTTTAGCTTTTGATCTTTATCAAAATAACAAGGCCAATGGCGGCGCAATAATTATCGATAGCCGTACTAATGTAACCGTTGGCGCGTTGATGTTGAGAGCAACTGTTGAGTAACGATCAACAGAGTTATGTTTTAAAGTGTTTTAATTTTTTAAAAGGCGGGATGGTTGACACTTCCCGCTTTTTATTGCATCGGTTATTCTTATCTGCCCTCAAATCTCTTACTGAAACTCCGGTTTTAACTCCGCTTTCTCCGCTTTTCTGAATTTCATTACTTTGGGCTCTGATACCGATGAGATGTATGGGTTATCGCCGTGCAATCTGTAATAGCCCTGGTGGTATTTTTCAGCAGGATAAAAAGCCTTCAAAGGCACAACCTGTGTCACAATAGCTTCGGGATAAAACTTTTCACTATTTATCTTTTTTATTACATCAAGCAAAATAGCTTTTTCTTCGGGTGTACGGTAAAAAGCTATGGAGCGGTAGTCTGTGCCTTCATCAGGTCCCTGGTAGTTTAATTCTGTTGGGTTATGCGCAAAAAAGAACGCATTGGCCAATGTGGTAAAGCTGATCACTTTCGGGTCATAATAAATTTGCACACATTCGGCATGGCCCGTGGCCCGGGAGCTAACATCCTCATAGGTTGGGTTCTTTGTAGTTCCACCGGCATAACCCGACACCACTTTGTCCACCCCTTTAAGTTCAGACATGGCTTCGCTCATACTCCAAAAGCATCCGCCGCCAAAAGTGGCTACTTCTTCCCCCGGTTTGGGTTTTGGCAATGTTGCAAAATCATTATCGCCCGACTGGCCCATGGCGCAACCGGCAAAAAATAAGCTGCAGGCCACATATAAAATAATTCGTTTCATATTATTATCAAGTTTATAGCTAAATATACGCTAACCGGCACTTACCGGATGGTCATTATTAAGTAATTGTTTGTTACGTTTTGAAAGGTTAGTCGTTGCGGCACAAAAATCCTTACAACTATTATCATAACTTTTTAACGCCTTATTTTAAAGACTGTTTTACAAGGTTGAGTATGGATGTTAACCCGTTTATTTTTATTTCATAAACCGTACCTAGCATCATGCCCAACCTGCCCGGCGGAAAACCCTTGTTATGCAGCCACTCGAGGTAATATACAGGCAGATCGCTAATAAGGTTGCCTTTATATTTACCAAAAGGCATTTTAGTTTGACATATCTCGATGAGTATTTTCGAATCGGGTTTAACATTCTCCACATGGTAAAGATAAAAGGATTTATATCCGTTTGAACAGGTTGTTACTAATAATATGACATCGTTAAGATGAATGAATTCAAAACACTCGCAGCTATAAAGCGTTATATTCTTAAATTTACAAACCTGATTATGAAACAACAATTTGAAGCAGTACTTACCGGCACCGATACTTTAGTTGATGGTATAGCCAATAAAATAAATTTTTCAGGGTATGACAATGCCTGGGAATTTAAATCGGTAGACAATAATGTCCACCTCATTATTGCTAAAGACGATGATGAAAACTGGGTGCGGGTAGCCGGCTCAGAACCTTACCTTTCATCATGGGTTGATGAATTAGCGGAGCAAACTGTATAATCCAGGTAAAATTTAGCAATCGAAACAATACAATATGGAAAAACGCGAAATAGGGTCTTCCGGCATAAAAGTACGTCCTTTTGCTTTTGGCGGGAATGTATTTGGATGGACGATTGATGAAAAGGAATCTTTTAAGGTGTTGGATGGATTTGTGGATGCAGGGCTTGATTTTATTGATACTGCTGATGTTTATTCATCATGGGCGCCGGGCAATAAAGGCGGCGAATCTGAAACCATTATTGGCAACTGGCTGAAGAAATCAGGTAAACGTGATAAAATAATTATTGCCACAAAAGTGGGCAAGCCTATGGGCGAGGGCAAAAAAGGGTTATCGCGGAAATATATTACCGGCGCGGTTGAAGACTCATTAAAACGTTTGCAAACCGACTATATCGACCTTTATCAATCGCATGATAATGATAAGGATACTCCCCTGCTGGAAACCATGGAAACTTTTAACGACCTGATTAAACAGGGTAAAGTGAAAACTATCGGCGCATCAAACTTTAGCGCTGCAAGGCTAAAGGAAGCGTTGCAGGTAAGTAAGGACAACGGCCTTGCAGCTTACCAATGCCTCCAACCCGAATATAACCTTTATGCAAGGGAACACTATGAAAAAGAGCTTGAACCTATTTGCCGCGAAAGAAACATAGGCGTTTTAAGCTATTATTCCCTCGCAAGCGGCTTTTTAACAGGCAAATACCGTTCAGAACATGACCTTTCACAAAGCAGCCGTGGGCAGGGTGTAAAAAAAATGCTTAACCCACGTGGCTATAAAATTTTAGCAGCATTGGATAAAGTGGCGACCGAACATGACGCCACGCCGGCCAGTGTTGCCCTGGCCTGGGTAATGGCCCGCCCCGGGATTACTGCACCAATAGCCAGCGCCACAAGCATAAAGCAACTTGATGAATTAGTAAGAGCAACCCTGCTTAAACTAAACAGCGATGCAATAGATTTGTTGAATAGCGCGAGTAGTTATTTGTCTGAACCGTTGATTTAACTGATTTTTATGATTTCACAGTGTGCCCTATAATCAACGCAATCATAATAATCAGTTAAATCAACGGTCAAGATCATCGTGTACAAAAAAGGCCGCCTTACGGCAGCCTTTCCTATTATATATGATAGAGGGATAATATTAAGATTTAGTCATTCTATGGTTGGCAAACCCGCCTTGGGGACTGTTTTGAACAAAGTGTTCGGAACCGCCCCTTGTATCTTTGTTTCGGTTTTCATCCCTTCTAAATGGTTGGGCACTGTTGCCCTGTCCCCTGTTATCAAAGTGCTGGGTATTCCCATTCTGATTTTTATAGGGTTGCGCTGGTTGGCTAAAACCCCTTTGTCCATTATTTGAATGGTTGTTATAATTGTTTTGCGCCCATTGGTTATTAACATGGCCATTATACTTCGACCTGTAAACGTCATCGTGCAGGTACGGGCGTGATGCCCTAACTTCATATCTTGGTGCATTTCTCCAGTCGTAATTACGATATGCACCGGGTAAATAGGCAGCTGATATCCAGTTATTACCATCGTTATAATAATAACACTGGTCGGTTACATCGTAATAAGCATCAACATCGGGTAAATAATAATAGTCATCACTATTGTCACTATATGCCGGTTGATCCTGGTCAACTACAGCGGCTGGTTGTTCATAAACAGGGGCTTGTTCAACCACTACCGGTGCAGGGGTATAAACCACAACACGCGGACGAAAACGAAACCCAACATGGAACCTTATTTGCGCATTTGCAGTATTATAAACTAAACCGCTTAATGCTATTGCTGATATTATAAATAACTTTTTCATTGTTTTAATTATTATATATCTATGACGATAAAATAAGCCTATGGTTTAGCACAACCTACTATATTGTATGTAACAAGGCCATTACATGTTGCTTTATTCTACATAAATAATATTTCATAAAATTTAATTTTGTCGCTAAGTATAATATTTAAGCAAAACAATATATCATATGCTTATTATCAATTAAATTTTTCGAAGCGTTCTTCCAGTTGCCTTAGCCATTTTTCACGCTTTTCCTGTTTTACAAATTTTACCATATTAAAGCTGATCCATTTTCGGTTTTTAAAGCCGATCTTCCAGAAGGTGCCGGTAAAGATTGCTTTCTTAATGGCGTTGCCAAAAATAATGCGGTACAAAAGCGACGGCGTGTTCATGGTGGTAATAACTGTAACGCTATCCAGGTTTTTCCACCGTTTTATCATTTTTGGGTAACGGCTCGTTGTGTCGTAATCATAAGCCACGCCAGGAAATATTACTTTATCTATAAAGCCTTTAGTCATGGCTGGCATCAGCTCCCACCATATCGGGAACATCATAATTAAATGGTCAGCTTCATTTATACGTTCGCGATATTGCAATACCTGGGGGTCACAGGGTGCGCCGTCCTTAAAACCTTTAAGATCATTGGCGCGCATTACAGGATCAAATCCGTCATTATCCAAATGGATCAGGTCGATTTCATGCCCGGCCCTTTGCAGGCCATTTTTTACCGCATTTAACAATGCGGCGCAGTAGCTTCCTTCGTAAGGGTGGTTAAAGACAATTGTTACTTTCATTTTGCTTTGTGTTTGTGTATCACAAAGGTCTGCCGACGACTTTTGGCAGGCGATAACAATTGTTAATTTTTTATTTTGGATTTCGGATTACGATTTCGGATTTATAGAGCGTTAAAAAGCCCCCTGTACCGGAGAGACTATACCCTATTTCTTATCCTGCTCAACGAAACCGAGGTGATACCCAAATAAGAAGCTATATAATGCTGGGGTACCCGCTTAATTATATGAGGACTGTTTTTCAAAAGCTCCCTGTACCTTTCTTCGGGCGTGTTTTTAATATACGACATGAATAATCTCGAATAATGCGACAATCGCTGATAGATGATATCCCGTAAAAAAGCATCGTATGCAGGATCATTCAAAAATATTTCCGCATAAGCCTTTTTACTTATCGCATAAACAGTAGAATGCTCAACGCTTTCAATGGTGAACAAACTCGGCTCGCCGCTCCTGAAACTTTCAATAGATGACACGGCTTCATTTTCAAAAAAGAGCTGAAAAGTAACATCCTTTCCTTTATTGTTAAACCACAACCGCAAACAACCTTCTTTGATATAGTAACCATATTTTGAAACATCGCCTTCTTGCAGCAAAACTGTTTTGGCCGGGATATGCATTTCTTTAAAGAGGTGGCCATATTTATCCCAGTCGGTAGTGGGTGGCGTACGTTGAGTTGGCATTTGTTACAATTGTTTGTTTAACATTAAAAAATGCATGTTGTCACATGATTACTACAAAATTGATTTCCTAATTTACTACACTTTAAATTAACTTTGGCTATCAAATACAAAAGCTTATGAAAATGAAGAAATTGTTTATCTTTTTGCTGCCGGTGTTCGCAGTAGCAGGATTAATAGTATTCAATGCGTGTAAAAATGCGGAAAAACCAACTGACATAAATGCTGCCAATGCAGGTTTAACATTGCCAGAAGGCTTTAGCGCCGCAGCGATTGCAGAGCACTTAGGCAGCCCGCGGCACCTGTTAGTAACCCCACAAAATGATATTTATGTTCACCTTGCCGGGACGAAAAATGGTAAAGGAATTTTAGTATTACATGATGAGGGGGATAAAACGACCCTGAAAACAAGCTTTGCCAATTTTGGGGGTACCGGTATAGCAATTAAAAACGGCTATTTATATGCTTCTGATAATACCGAGGTTTACAGGTTCAAATTAAATGACAAAGATGAAATTATTGATCCGGCGCAGCCCGAAAAAATAGTTACTGGCCTGCTAAGCCGCAGGATGCACGAACCTAAAGCAATTGCGCTTGACAATGACGGCAACATTTATGTAAACGTTGGTGCCTATTCAAACATTTGCAGCGACTATGACCATAATAAAACCGGTTGCCCTATATTGGATTCGGCGGCTGGCATATGGCAGTTCAGGGCTGATAAGTTAAACCAGCATTACGGTGATGGCATACGTTATGCAGGTGGATTAAGGAATGTGGTTGGCCTTGCCTGGAACCAGCAGGATAACCAGCTTTTTGTAATGCAGCATGGCCGCGATGCGCTGCATGACCTATTCCCGCAATATTATTCCGTACACCAGTCTGCTGAATTACCGGCTGAATGTATGTTTGCGTTAAAAAAAGGTGATAATGCAGGCTGGCCGTATGTTTACTACGATTGGATGCAAAATAAGAATATGCTTGGCCCCGAGTACGGCGGTGATGGTAAAAAGGCAGCCGATCCTAAATATATTAACCCGGTAGCCGCTTATCCTGGTCACTATGCCCCAGATGGCTTGCTATTTTATACCGGCAACCAGTTTCCCGAAAAATACAAAAACGGCGCTTTCATTGCCTTTCATGGTTCGTGGAACCGCGCACCTGAGCCGCAGGCTGGTTACTGCGTAGTTTTCCAGCCTTTCAAAGATGGAAAGCCTGATGGCAAATGGGAAGTTTTTGCCGATGGGTTTGCTGGCCCTAATAAAACACCGAATGGTGCATCACACCGTCCTTGCGGCCTTGCCCAGGGACCAGACGGTGCACTTTACGTATCAGACGACCAGGGAGGAACTATTTACAAAATCACCTATAAGAAATAAGAATGACGAATAAAAGAATGAGTAGCCTGCTTGTGCTATTGGTATTGTTTTCAGTTTGTACACAAGCACAGATTAAACCGGTAAAAAGAAAGGTACACCACACGGGGTCGCCCATGGTACGCGGCAAAATTGTTTATAATAGCATTTGTTTAGCCTGCCACATGGCCGATGGCGGCGGCGTACCAACGATGAACCCGCCGCTAAGCAATACAGAATATGTACTCGGTGACAAAACCCGGCTCATAAAGATCGTGTTGAATGGTTTTAAAGAAGATGTGCAGATAAATGGTCAAACATTCTCGAACAACATGACCCCGCATGCTGACTTAAAAGACCGACAAATTGCCGATGTTTTAACCTATGTACGCAAAAGTTTCGGTAATAAGGCAAGCGGGATAACAGCGTTAGAAGTTAAAAAGGTTAGGGCAGCGAACAAAAAATAAAATAGCTGTAGCCGGCGTTAAACAAACTTACTTTTCAAAATTATTGTTTTATAAAAAGTTAATGGGATAGCGCAAGCTGTCCCTTTTTTATCTATCAAACTTTTCGGCTTTCCCGGCTGTAACTCAATCGCAATTCAGCAACAGATCATAATATTTCTGCATTAAAACGGTATCGTAATTAACAAGAGAATTATAAGCCTCGGATACAAGCTCATTAAGGATGGATGCGCCAAGCTGGCCAGCGCCGTCAGGAATAGATTCGTAATAGGCTGTCAGTTCTTTAACCCTGATGATCTCATATAACAGCAATTGCACTAAATCCGATTGTTCGCCCGGCCGTGTCCCCAAAGGGCTATTATTGAAAAAGTCTAAGGGGTCGTTACTTTCGGGTATCATTTTTTCAATAGTAAGGGGCTAATTAGTTAATAGGCTAACGTTTAACCAAAAAAAACACCAAAAAAAGTTTATTGTTTTAAATTATTGCAAAAAAATAATTTTTTAAAATAAAACCCTCGGTTTGAGGGTTTTATTTTTTTTCAAACGCAGTAAGTTAGCAGTTTGTAATGTGCAGAAGGCAAATCAATTTTAAAAAAAGCAAACTGCCCACTGATAACTGCCTACTGTTAAACTAATTTTTCTCCGGCCTTGGCAGTAATGCTTTACGCGAAAGCTTTAATTTACCTTGCTTATCAACATCAAGCAGCTTAACACGTACTTCATCGCCTATTTCAAATATACCGTCCATTGTTTCAATGCGACGGTGGTCAATTTCCGAAATATGTAATAAACCGTCTTTGCCCGGCATAATTTCAACAAAAGCGCCAAAAGGCATTATTGATCTTACTTTGCCTTCGTATATTTCACCAACCTCAGGCCTTGCAGCAATATTCTTTATCCGTGTAACAGCTTTATCAATCGATTCTTTGTTATCGGCAAATATCTGCACAACGCCCTGGTTGCCTACTTCTTCAATAGAGATGGTAGCACCGGTTTCACGCTGCATTTCCTGGATGATCTTTCCTCCCGGCCCAATTACCGCGCCGATAAATTCTTTATCGATACGGATGGTAATAATGCGTGGTGCATGTGGTTTGTAATCCTCACGTGGTTTTTCGATGGTTTTCTTCATCTCGCCAAGGATATGCAAACGGCCGTCTTTAGCCTGGTGCAATGCCTTGCCTAAAACTTCGTACGAAAGACCGTTTATCTTTAAGTCCATCTGTACTGCAACAATACCCTTTTCGGTTCCTGTTACTTTAAAGTCCATATCACCTAAATGATCTTCATCACCTAAGATGTCGGATAAAATAGCATATTTGGTACCCATTTCGTTGGTGATCAAACCCATTGCGATACCTGATACCGGCGATTTAATTTTAACACCTGCATCCATCAGCGCCAATGTACCGGCACATACCGTAGCCATTGATGATGAACCGTTTGATTCTAATATATCAGAAACAACACGGATGGTATAAGGATTTTCTTCGTCAGAAGGCAGCACTTGTTTTAACGAGCGCATTGCCAAATTACCGTGGCCAATTTCACGACGGCCGGCTCCCCTGTTAGGGCGAACTTCGCCGGTTGAGAAACCAGGGAAATTATAGTGCAAAAGGAATTTTGAGTAGCCATTGATGAACGCGCCATCAATCATTTGCTCATCATCCTTAGCGCCTAAAGTAACGCTGGTTAACGATTGTGTTTCACCACGTGTAAACACTGCCGAACCGTGTGCAGCCGGCAAATAACCAACTTCACTCCATATAGGGCGTATCTGGGTAGTAGTACGACCATCTAAACGTTTGCCTTCATCTAAAACAAGGTTACGAATAGCATCATACTCCACGTCATGGTAATATTTTTTAGCTAAAAATTTGGTAACATCATCAATCTCACCTAAAGTTGCGATGTAAGCATCACGTACTTCTTTAAATTTAACTGCGCGCTCATCTTTTGCCGAAGCTGATCCTGCGATGGCATAAACCTGCTCGTAGGTAGCGGCGTAGATAGCTTTCTTCAAATCTTCGTTGCTATTTTCGTGGCTGTAAACGCGTTTTTCGGTTTTACCAACTTCAATGGTCAATTCTTTCTGGATAAAACACTGGTGTTTGATAGCTGCGTGGGCAAACTTAATTGCTTCAACCAGTTCATCTTCCTGTATTTCTTTTGCTTCGCCTTCAACCATGTTCACATCATGTTCAGAGCCTGCTACAATAAATTCTAAAGTAGCGGTCTGTAACTGGGTTAACGTTGGGTTGATAATTAATTTGCCATCAACTTTGGCAACACGAACTTCGGATATCGGCCCGTTAAAAGGGATATCAGAAACCGATAATGCTGCCGACGCTGCCAAACCGGCAAGGCAATCAGGCATAATATCTTTATCAGCCGAGATCAATGAGATCATCACCTGTACATCAGCATGATAATCTTCAGGGAACATCGGGCGCAAAGCGCGGTCAACCAAACGCGAGATCAAAACCTCATAGTCTGATAAACGTGCCTCGCGACGTAAGAAACCACCGGGGATACGGCCTGTGGCTGCGTACTTTTCCTGGTAATCAACAGAAAGCGGTAAAAAATCAACCCCTTCTTTTGCCTCCTGTGTCGATACTACAGTAGCCAATAACATGGTGTCGCCCATCTTTATCACTACCGAGCCATCGGCTTGTTTGGCCAGTTTACCGGTTTCGATCTCAATGGTGCGGCCGTCACCTAAATCGATAACCTTTCTAATTACATTTAAACTCATCTTTTTTTGCGTTGTGGTGCACTTTTCATCTTTCGGAGTGCACCGGTTTTTATGTTTGTATATATTGTTTCTAATGTAAAAAGCCACCCCCTAAATCCGGGATGGCTTTTTTTAAATATGCGAAAGTTTTACTTAATGATGTCCCTTAGCTGTAAAGCCTTGATGATGGCACGGTATCTTTCAATATCTTTTTTAAACAGGTAAGCCAGCAGTGCGCGGCGTTTACCTACTAATTTTTGCAGCGATAACTGGGTCGAAAAATCGTGTTTGTTTTTCTTCAAATGCCCTGTTAAATGCGCTATGCGATAAGTAAACAATGCAACCTGTCCTTCGGCCGAGCCTGTGTCAGCAGCATTTTCACCATGTTTTGCAAAGATCTCTGCCTTTGCTTCTGAACTTAAATACATTACCTGAATAATATTAAAGCGTAAATAATTTGATTAATTGTGGGTGCAAAGGTAAGGAAACTATTGCATTTATGCAATAATTTGTTGGAGCGTTGTAAGGTTGAAAAGTTGTAAGGGTTTTGTTGGCTACAGTTGTTAAACTAAAGATGATTTGGGCGTTCCCGCCGTGATAGAACGGCGGTCGGGCTTTACGCGTTTATACATCTACGTGCTGTAACCGGTATGACCAAGCTGAGCCAAATGTTATTTTTGCCCTCTTTACCGCCTGCGGTAGAGAGGGCGGTCGAGCGAAGCAAAGACCGGGTGAGTCAACTCTGCGAGCAGCATTGGCGCAAATGCATTAGCTTAAACGCATGGCGCAGAGTTTACTCACCCTCCCGACCTTCGGTTGGGACTTCGCTGGTCGGCCCTCCTTTGGCAAGCAGGAAAGAGGGCCAAAAAAACACCTTCCATAACCTGGTGATATCGAGCATTAATTACAAGCAAGCGCCAGCGTTAAAACGAACTTAAATTATTCGCGAAGCCCCTTCCTAAGCGCTATGAACCATGGTCTATGAACCATGGACTATTCTTACTTCGGAACCAATTTAGGCGCAATCCTTGTAACCACGCCTGGCGTCAGCCGGTTAAGCCAAAGCACTATCCGTTCGCCGCTAAACCTGCCGATATAGGGTTCGAAAGCGCCTCTTTTAATAGCCTTAACAATTTGTTTGGCAGCAATATCGGCCGGCAGGCCGTTCTCTATATTTTCAGACGGCTTCCCTAACCCGTATGCTTCTTTTGTCAGCGCAAATAAAGAAATATTGGTGCGGATATAACCCGGCGTAAGTATAGTAACCTTAATATTATCGGTCGCTACTTCGGCACGCAGGCAATCAAAAAAGCCATGCAATGCATGTTTGGCAGCTGCATAAGCCGACCGCATGGGCGTACCTATCTTGCCCATAACGCTGCTGGTAACTACAAAATGCCCTGCTTTCCGCGAAATAAAATGCGGCAGCAGCGCCCGGGTAAGTTCTACATAACTAAAGTAATCCACCTCCATTACCCGGCGGTGTACATCCATGCTGGTTTCTATCACCAGTGAGCGCTGGGTAATACCGCCGTTATGCACCATAATATCAATGTGGCCAAACAGGCCAACCGCCGTAGCCACCTTACCTTCCAGCGAAGCCATATCAGCCAGGTCAACGTGTAATATTTGTACGTTTGCAGGGTTGCTGCAAGCCTGCTTAACCCTGTCCAGTTCGTCCATCCGGCGACCCGACAATATCAGCTTTGCCCCTGCTGCTGCCAATTCATAAGCAAGCTCCTCGCCAATTCCCGAAGAAGCGCCTGTTATCCAGGTAACCTTATTTTTGAAGTAATTATTCATGTATTGTTTAGATTGAAAAGCCTAATTTAGATAAAAATCCGGGTGAATAATGAATGTTCAGCGAACGACACAGGGAAATCGGTTTTAAAATATGAAGTCGCAAGGGAGCTCCGCCGGAGCTTAAATTTTCTATTTTTCTGTTTCTATAAACACGCGACTCCGCTGGAGTCAGGTTGCCAATTGTTCATAGCTCCGTAGGAGCATCCTGTTTATAGAAGAAGTGCGTATTTTCTTTGGCTCCGAAGGTGCCTCCTTTTTAAAAGCGATTTCCCGCCAAAGGACACACCAATCTTTTTAATTATGCCAGAAAAGTACTTGCGCCAGGCAACTACCAAAAGCGGGCAAAGGCCTGACAGAAAAGCGGGCCGGGAGTATGGCCTGCGGGCCGAAGCTTTTTTCTGTCTTGATCTTTTGGTTACTTTTTGATCAAGCCAAAAGTAACTAAGCCCCGCGGCAATTGAGCGGCGCGTCTCAGAGTACATGAATGTCTAATTTTGGAATCGGTTTTACCGCCCTTAAAGATAAAACTCCCGCAGCTACTATGAGCCATGAACCATGAGCTATGAACCAAGCAAACTACTCACTATCTTTGCCACCATGACCTCCTACTCCACCTTCGAAACCGAATTCCGTGTACGCCCTGATGATATCGATATGTTCCATCACGTACACAACAGCAAATACTTTGATTATGTACTTGCCGCCCGGTACGACCAGATGGAACGCTGCTACGGCATGGCGATGGAAAAATTTATGGAGCGCGGCTTCGGCTGGGTAGTACGCACCGCCCATGTGGATTATAAACGCGCACTCACCATGAGCGATTATTTCATTGTAAAAACCGGCATCGAATCGATAGACGAAAAAGGCTGTCGCGTAAAGTTCAGCATCACCAACAAAGCAACCAACAAACTATGCTGCGATGGCTGGTTTGATTATACCATGATAGATATGGCCACCGGCCGTGGGTCCAAAATACCACAGGATATTATTGAACATTATTTGGTTTGATGTGAAGAGGATGTGCGGATGTGCAAATGCGAGGATGTGCGGATGTGTTGATGTTCAAACTTCTTATCATTTGATAATCTGCATATCCAAAATCCGCACATTTGCACATCTGAAATCCGCACATTTGCACATTTGAAATCTGCGCATCTGAAATCCGCACATTCGCACATCCGAAATCCGCGCATTAAACCTTACTCGGCGCTAAGCCATAAAGCTTCTTAAACGCAAACGAAAAATGCGACAGATCTTCAAACCCCACTTCCATATAAATATCTGACGGTGCTTTGCCTTTCTCTTTTATCAGATAATGGGCTTCCTGCAACCGCCGTTGCTGCAGCCAGCGGCTTGGTGTAATATGGAACAGCTTTTCAAAATCACGTTTAAACGTTGCCAGGCTGCGGCCGGTTAAATAAGCAAAGCGGTTGAGGTCTACGTTGAAATGGAAGTTTTTATTCATAAAAGCCTCCAGGTCTATTTTGCCCGGTTCGCTGAAATCAAACAGCACGTTTTTTATCCCGGGGTTTACTTTCAGTAATAGCAGTATTGCTTCCTTTTGTTTGTTGGCGATCAAATCCTCATTGCCCGCCTGCTCAATTTGCAAATAAGGTATCAGCGAATCCATATAACTTTTATAAAGCGGATCAGCTTTTAACAGCAGGATAGCTTCGCCATTGGTATGGTTTTCGGCCTTAATGCCAAATTCCATGCTGAAATTACGCAGCGTTTGCTGGTCGAGTGCAACGGAAATGGACTTAAACTCCCCTCCTTCGGGCGGCACTTTTAAAAATTTCATCAGGTTGTTCCGCCTGCTGAACCGAAAATCACCTTCATTAAAAAAATAGTCCTTCGTCCCGTCATTGGTCGTCATCGTCCCGGCAACCTGGTAAGTAAACCTGTGTTCCGGTACAAACTGCTCCCCTTCCCTGCTGCGGGTAACGTAGCAGGAATAAGCTATCGGCGGCCTTTTATCTTTTTGTGGCAACATTGTTCAAATTTAATACTTCTTTGTGAATCACCGTGCGCCGCCCCATGTCTTCTGCGGTAGAAATCAACAACCACAAAAGACAAGAGCGGTTACACACAGGAAGATCGCTTTTACTATAAATGACGTCGCAAAGGAGGCTCCTCTGGAGCCTAAATCTTCTATTTTTCCCGTTCTATAAACACGCGACTCCACTGGAGTCAGGCGGCCATTCGCTAATAGCTCCGGAGGAGCATCCTGTTTATAGACATCGATTGCCCGTTTTTTTGGCTCCGAAGGTGCCTCTTTTTTTAAGCGATACCCCTTGCTATACACAGCGGCTTCAGACTTTACTTCTTCGCCCCGAAAAACGATCTCCCCAATTCACTCTTTGTCAAGTCTTCTGCATCATCGGCATTGGTCGAAAAACTTACCGGCAGCCATTTTTCCATTTCTTCACTTCTTAAAGTATTGGCCTGCTTTATCATTGCAACAGCTTCGCTCCCAAAAACCAGGTGTACCGGTGGCTCAGGGTTATTCGCCAGTTCAACCATTGCTTTGCCGGCCTTGTCGGGGTCGCCCATCGGCGTAAATTTACCGCCGGTAAACAGCTCTTTCCGTACGCCAACGGTTGTTTCATAACCGTCAATATCCGGCACATCGTACATGGATGAAGTAGCCACCCAGTCCGTACGGAAGCCGCCCGGTTCCACGCAGGTAACTTTGATACCTAATGGCGCCACTTCTTTAGCCAATGCTTCGCTGAAACCGCCCAGGCCAAATTTGGCTGCCTGGTATATGGTCAGCCCTGCATTGCCAACCCTGCCGCCTATCGAGCTGATCTGCAAAATACGACCCGACCGCTGTTTGCGCATATAAGGCAATACCGCACGGGTTATGGCTATCGGCGCATACAAATTAGTTTCCAATTGGCTGCGCACCTGTTCATCGGTGTAAGCTTCGGTGGCGCCAATAATACCGAAACCGGCATTGTTAACCAGCACATCAATACGGCCAAATTTTTCAATAGTACGCTCAACCGCAGCAACTATTTGATCCTTGCTGGTAACGTCCAGTTGTAAAGGATAAACCTGCTCAGGGTATTTTTCCAGCAAATCATTTAAATCTTCCGGGTTGCGTGCTGTGGCGGCAACTTTATCGCCCGATGCAAGGACTGCTTCTGTAAAGCTGCGTCCCAATCCGCGGGAGCTGCCTGTTATAAACCAAACTTTCGACATAAATTTTTAATTTTTATTTTAATCAAAGGTAGGTTTGATCGGCCGCCGCAGCTTTGTTGAAACGTTCAAATTGCTTTGTTGAAACGTTCAATGATACATATTATACTATTGCACCAATGAACAAATGAACAAGTGTACTAATGAACCATTCTCTGTCACAACCCCGTTACCCTGCCCCTCTTGTAAAACACCTTTTATTTGCGGTAATTTGAATTTATAACTGATCATTATATTTATCGTAGCAACCATGAATAAATCCTTACTCACGGGCATGTGCTTTGCATTGGCATTGGCCGCAAACGCCCAGCAGGGCCCCGTTTTAACCGACAAAGATTACCAGCACGCCGAAAGCTTTTTAACCTATGGCACCGAACCATTTGTTGACCACGGCGCCGTACGCCCCAACTGGCTCCCCGGCGACAGTTTCTGGTACCGGGCACTAACCGCAAATGGCAGCGAGTTCATCCTGGTGAATACACCAAAAAAAACACGTTCGGTAGCTTTCGACCATCAAAAACTGGCGGCAGCACTTTCATCGGCAACAGGCCAGCAATATGACGCATCAAAACTACCCTTTCAATACATCAGGTTTTCGCCTGATTACAAAATTGTATCTTTTCATGTTGATGACAAGGCCTGGAAATATGACCTGCAAAGCAACCAGGTAACGCCCGACACAGCAAAGGCGCCACAGGCTACCGGCGGTGTTGAAGGCGGAAGGCGGCAACGGGGACAAAGGGGCAACTATGTGTTGTCCCCTGATGGCAAACGCGCTGCTTTTATCCGCGACTATAATTTATGGGTGCGCGATGAGGCCACAAAAAAAGAAACACAGCTTACCTTTGATGGCGTTGAAAATTACGGCTATGCAACAGACAATGCCGGCTGGAAAATGAGCGATGCCCCTATCCTGCGCTGGTCGCCGGATTCACGTAAGATCGCTACTTTTAAACAAGACCAACGCAAGGTAAGCGATATGTACCTGGTGACTACCCAGGTTGGCAAGCCTACTTTAAAATCTTGGAAATACGCCTTGCCGGGCGATAAAACCATCGCAATGATCTATCGTGTGATCATTGATGTGGACAACGCAAAATTGGTAGCGTTAGATGTTCCTGCCGATCCGCACAGGGCTACCCTGAGTGATGACATTTCAAGCAGCGGCACATTTGACGATGTGGACTGGAGCCCTGATGCTTCGCAACTTGCCTTTGTATCTACTTCCCGCGACCACAAGGATGAAAAATTCCGCATAGCCGACGCATCAACAGGCGCCGTGCGCGAAGTTTTTGAAGAAAAAGTACCTACCCAATTTGAATCGGGATGGGGCAGCATCAACTGGCGCTATCTTGCAAAAACAAATGAGATCATCTGGTTCTCGGAGCGTGATAACTATGGGCACCTGTATTTATATGATGCTTTGAACGGAAAGGTTAAAAACCAGATCACTGAAGGAAATTATGTGGTTACAAAGCTGCTTAAAGTAGACGAGAAAAAACGCGAGCTTTATTTTATTGCCGATGGCACCGAGCCTGAAAACCCTTATTTCAGCCGTTTTTATAAAGTAAGCTTTGACGGTAAACACCTCACCCAGCTTACGCCGGAAGATGGCAACCACGTAGTTACCTTATCGCCATCCGAGGATTATTTTATCGACAGCTATTCAAAACCTGATGTACCTGCAATTACCGTATTCCGTAATATGGATGGCAAGCTGATTACCAATGTAGATAAAACTGATGTTTCGCGCCTTGCGGCCACAGGCTGGAAACCCCTTACTACCTTTTCGGTAAAGGCACATGATGGGGTTACTGATATCTACGGGCTGATGTACACGCCTACCAACCTCGACCCTAATAAAAAATACCCTATTATAGATTATATATATCCAGGTCCGCAGGGTGGCAGTGTTGGCGGCAACTGGTCGTTCGCGGCTTCCAGGGGCGATAACCAGGCATTGGCTGAGCTGGGCTTTATAGTAGTACAAATTGAAGGCACAAGCAACCCATGGCGCCAAAAAAGCTACCATGATATGAACTATGGCAACATGGGCGATAATACCCTGCCCGACCAGGTTAGTGGCATACGCCAGCTTGCCCAACGGTTTGCTTATATCGATACTACCCGTGTAGGTATCTGGGGACATTCGGGTGGTGGCTTTGCAACTGCATGTGCTATGTTCCGTTACCCTGATTTCTTTAAAGTGGGCATCTCTGAATCAGGAAACCACGATAACCGCAATTATGAGGACGACTGGGGCGAACGTTATGACGGATTGGCTGCCAACTCAAACTACGAAGCACAAGCTAACGAAACCTATGCAAAAAACCTGAAAGGTAAACTAATGCTTGCCCATGGCATGATGGACAACAATGTACCACCTGAAAACACGCTATTGGTTGTTGAAGCGCTTGAACGCGCCAATAAGGATTATGACCTGGTGATATTCCCCAACAGCCAGCATGGCTACGGCGCATATTCGCCTTACATGATGCGACGGCGCTGGGATTACTTTGTTAAAAACCTATTGGGTGGCACACCACCCAAAGAGTATGTATTAAAAGCAAAACCGGATCCACGCAATAATAGCGGGATGTAATAAATCAAAAACATTAATTAAAAAGCCACCCAAAGGGGTGGCTTTTTTTCTTTTACTTGATGTTTGCGTACTATAGTTATATCCCGATGTCTTAATCATACGAATGGGACACTGGCTACATTCAGCCTGCGAAAATAAAACCCGTATTGATGTTTTTACTATTAAAAACCTATTTCAGGCTGTACCCGAGCCAGGTATTAAATATCCCGGTAATAATAAAGGCTATTGCTGCCCACAGTATAATGGTCATATCGCCAAATGTGGGGTTAAATAATATGAGCAGGCCAAAAACAAAAATAAGAATGGCTCCGGCAATAATCATAAATGATCGGTGGCCATGACGCCAAAAACTAAATAACGATATGCCTTTAAATATAAACCAAAGGCCTAAAATAATACGGATTATAGCCATACTGGTGGTAACATGGCCCATTAGTAAAACGCCCAGTATTATGTCAAAAATACCCAAACCCAAATGCCATTCTCTGTTACCTACCGTGCGTTCGCGGCTTACCCGCAGCAATTCACCAACCCCTACCAGGAAAATAATGAGGCCGAATAAAAAGCCCAGCGCCGCAAAACTTCCCACAGGCTCGCAGATCATATAAATGCCAAGCCCGATAAATAAAAGCCCTCTTATTACAAATACCCACCAGTGCCTTTGGGTACGTTCTATCGTTAGTTCCATAAAATTCTTTTTACAGGTAACCTTAGCGGTTAAAAAAAGTTTTAGGCTGCCACAAATAATAATTAGAAGCTCAAAAGCCGTTCTTTAGGCTATTTCGGGCATGGTTTATGTTTCCTATTTTTGATCATCTTAAATAAAAACCCATGAAAGCGATAAGATTTCACGAATTCGGCAGTCCCGATGTATTAAAATTAGAAGACGTACCTGTTCCCGTCCCCGCAAATGATGAATTGCTTATTAAAGTTTACGCAACAAGCGTAAACCCTGTCGACTGGAAAATAATTAAAGGGGCTCGTAGAGGAAAGTATCCGAGTAATCTGCCGTTAACGCCCGGGTGGGATGTTTCGGGCGTTGTTGAGAAAACAGGCAACGATATTGATAATTTTAAAAAAGGCGATGAAGTTTACAGCCGCCCCGACCCGACCAGGAATGGCGCATTTGCTGAATACATTGTAGTAAAAGCCAACCAGGTAAGCTTTAAACCAAAAAGTATAAGCCATACACAATCGGCAGCCGTTCCGCTGGCCGGGTTAACCGCATGGCAAGGACTATTTCAATTTGGCCAATTGCAGGCCGGACAAAAAGTATTGATCCATGCTGCTTCGGGCGGCGTTGGGACCTTTGCTGTACAATTTGCAAAATGGAAAGGTGCATACGTAATAGGAACCGCATCAGAAAATAACCTCGACTTTGTAAAACAATTAGGTGCAGATGAGGTGATAGACTATAAAAACGAAAAGTTTGAGGACAGGTTAAACAACCTCGACCTTGTTTTTGATACGATAGGCGGCGATACACAAACCCGTTCGTTAACGGTGCTTAAAAATGGCGGAAGGCTTATAACAACCCTAAAACCTGAAAATGAAGAAGAGGCCAAAGCAAAAAATATCCATATTGAAGGGTTTGGTGCGCAGTCATATCCCGAAGACCTTAAACAAATAGCCCGGTTGATAGATGAGGGTAAAGTAAAGCCGGCTATTTCAAAAATAATGCCGCTTGAAGAAGCCGCAGCAGCGGAAAAACTAAGTGAAGAGGGGCATGTAAGAGGGAAAATAGTTTTGCAGGTGGTGTAGATACAACCACCTGCCATTATTTCTTTCCCTGTAAAATCAAATAAGCTGCTCCCTTGGAAATGCTTATTTGATTTTACTCAAACCCCTTACCTTCTGTAATCCCCCTCCAGTTGTCCGTTCTGAAAGCACTAACAGGTATGCCATCCTTGCTGAAAAGGTTTGCGTCAATAGGCGCATCCGTCCATGCGTAGCGCACGGCGACGGGTTGTGCCACCTGCGGGCACCATATTTTTACTTTATTATCATCTGTAATAGCAGCTTGTGCATAGTAAAATTTATGATCAGCCCCGGCAACTTCAAAACCGCGCACGTAACCATATTTATCCTTTGCCATCAGGCCATTTTCGGCATGGGCAAAGCTTACAATAGCGGCCCCGCCACTAAAATCAGCCGAACTGAACAACGGGCTCTCGGGAAAGCCATTCATATGATAAACCGAACTCAACGCCTTGTTAGCCAATCTATAGCCAACATCAAGTTTATCTTTGGGATGAATATTAAAAGGATCGCCAATATCGGTGGTCACTGCCAACCCTGTGTTAGGCAGTTGCAGCGCTGCGTTTTGTGCCTCCCTCAATTCGGCCCAGCCGCTGCCGATATTACTGTTTTGGAAGCCCCCGAAAGAAGATATTTGAACGAATAAAAACGGGAAATTTTGTTTCCACCTACTACGCCAATCGGTAATCATCAGCGGAAATGAAGTTTTGTATTGATACGATCTGTCGACATTTGATTCGCCCTGGTACCATAATACGCCCGCAATAGCAAAAGGTATCAAAGGATTGATCATCGAGTTATAAAGCATTACGCCCGAATTATTTGGCAAAAAATCAAAATGGTAAGGTTTGCTTAAATCCGGCATTACACGCCAGTTTCCATCGGCTAAATTCACGGTAGTATCTGCGAAACGCACATAAAGATCGTTCCCAAAGGCATTGAGGCCAATACCAAACCAGGAAGGATTTTTTTGTTTCGACATTAAGTTGATCAGCAGACTATTATCGCCGCCTTTCCATGTCCCGGCCGGCAAGTCAACCTGGTAAGTGCCCGTTAATGTCCCTTTCTGAACCTGTTTTCCGTTGATATAAATATCAAGGTCGGCATCCGTTGTCCCCAAACGCAAAATTGATGTATGTTTTGAATATGAACTATCAAGTTTTATGGTTTTTTGCATAAAGCCCTGGCCCCTGTATGAATATAGCTTGCCCATCCACTCCCATGCGCCCGGAGCATTACCGTTTTGCCATGAGGCAAAGAACGAAGCTGGTTCGCCGGCAAGTTCTTCGGGCGTATAATTTACTACGGGTTGGTTGCGGTAAACATAGGCCTTTAATTGTTTATCAACCCTAACTTTCATGTCGTCCCAGTTAGCGGGTAAGGTTTTTGCCGCGGCGCCTAATTCTGGTGACGCTAACATGGCATCCTTGCTTATCCAGTCCTCTACTTGAGTACCGCCCCAACTGCTATGGATCAAACCTACCGTGACATGCAACGTTTGGCTTAATTTTTTTGCAAAAAAATAACCCACGGCGGTAAAATCACCAACAGTATTGGTATCCGCTTTTACCCATTGCCCATGGCGCAGGTCTTTTTCGGGTGTCAAACTTATAGTATCAGGCACATGAAACTGGCGGATAGTTTGCTGCGCCGCAACTTTTTGTTCATCCTTATAACCCAGCGCATTTTTTAACTGGAACTCCATATTGGACTGACCCGAGCATATCCAAACCTCGCCAAGCATCACATCGCTATATGTTAGGTGGTTATTGTCCGACGATATTTTCATCACGTATGGGCCGCCTTCGGGCATGGGTTTTAATATTGCCTTCCAATAACCCTGGCCATCTGCCCTGGCGCTCACTGCTTGTCCGTTAAACTCAACCTTAACTTCAGCCTTTTTAGCGCACCAGCCCCATACCGGAACCGGCTGGTTACGTTGCAATACCATATGGTCGTCAAAAAGTTTAGCAGTAGTTAGCTGGGCATTAACAGTAAAAAAAAGGCAGGCAAAAAGCAAGGCAAAAAACGGGGCTCTCATTTCAATTAGTTTTATGTAAACGGGGTAGTTTATAATAAAGGCCTAAATTTATAAGAAATTAGGGTAAGGCGGTAAAAAAAGTGGAGATGGTTTTTAATTGTTACGGAAAGGGGTAAAATCTGCATTATTTCCTGCTAAATTAATTATCGCTACCTGTTTAACAGGGCTCGGCATTATTTCCAGAATGATGGCTGTGTTATTGTACCCCTTAATGTGCAATCAACGCAAAGCGGCCTACTGTACAAATAGCCGACAAAGACACCCTTTTTATTATACGCTAAATTGATTGGTATGAAAACGTATGGGGGGCCAAGCAACGTTGTCAGATCACCGTTAATTGGAAGGGTATCCTGTTCACAATCATACGGATAAGTAGCCATAGTGAGCGGCGGGAGTATACTATTTAAAAGAAATATCCTTTTCGATTGTACATTTGTGGCAGAAATATAACCAATTACCGGCTCGTTAGGATTAGTAAGGCAATGTATGTTTCCGTTTATCTGCGAAGGCTGGGCATCAAAAATACTTCCGAGCTGCTCCGTGTTTTTTTTCAGGTTTTGATAAAAGGTATAAGCATCGCCGGTTAATGCATATTGCTGCACCAGGATAGAATATTTTTCTTCAAATTTTTCGGACGTAAACGGTATTTTGGTCAAAGGCGCCTGGTACACTACATCCTGGCTTAAATTAGCTGTCGACCCCAAGTCGATGTTTGAAGATGCATCATTTCCAAAGCAAGTATATATTTGCTGGGCCGGCGTACGAAACGCAATACTGGCGGTATTTGTATTAACGACAAGGTCCGAAAAATATTTTGAATGAAATATCCATGTTTCCTCATAGTCCCAGCGGTAATAATGGGTATTGTTAGCAGGGTCATGCGCATTCACATAAAGTTGTACATTGTTGTTTGTTAGAACATAACCCACGCTATCTATAGCTGGGGTTAACTTTACAGGTACAAAGTCCGATACATATTGTCGTCCGTCGCTGGTATTAATTTTGAGGCGGTACTGTTGCGACCCAGGAAGGTTTAGTGCGGCAGCGCTATAGTTTCCGTCATTGTTAACATCAATCAAAGGACAACTGCTACCCTGGTTACTTTCCACGGTAACCGTGGCTCCCAAAGCAGGGTTTAACGGCGTTGCCGAACTCAGCTTAACGGTTTTACTAAGTTTAATGATGGTTGAATCGCTGCCGGGATTGATCACTCCTTCGACAACGAGGTAACTCCCGGGCGAATTTATCGCCGGGGGGCCGTATGGCTTCCTGCAGCATAATAAGGACAAGACTACTAAATAGCAAGCAGTACGTAGTTTTATCATGATGGTCGTTTATCAGCGGTTATTCAGGTTTTACTAATCAAAGCAAATAAATCCGTAAAACCAAATATTTAGCCAATCATTTCAGACACACGCTGATAAAGTACAATAACAACATAACCAATGCCTACCTATTAGTGATTAATGTCCCTCTATTAACTCCCCATAAAACGCCATCAAATTCATCCCAGCAGCCCTTACCTGCTGCGGTATTAGGCTGGCAGCCGATTGTCCCGGTGTGGTATTCAC